>Ga0164315_10000196_pt1 | contig 38335 bp, 40 predicted proteins | sample GuaBasSedimGuay6_FD_113737 | JGI IMG/M metagenome (GOLD analysis project Ga0164315, IMG submission 113737) | Subseafloor sediment microbial communities from Guaymas Basin, Gulf of California, Mexico - Guay6, Core 4569-2, 0-3 cm | ecosystem: Environmental > Aquatic > Marine > Hydrothermal vents... | reverse complement strand
TCTATCATAAGATTAAATCTAGATGGCACGGTGCCTGCGGATAATCCATTTGTCGGTGATAAAAATAAATTAGATGAGATTTTCAGCTTTGGGCATCGCAACCCACAAGGATTATTTTATGATAAAAAACGTGATATTTTGTTTAGTGTCGAACACGGTCCACGGGGTGGAGACGAGATAAATATAATCAAAAAGGGTGAGAATTATGGCTGGGCGACAGTCTCAAAAGGCAAAGAATATACAAGTTTTAGTTATGTCGGCGATTATCGTAGTAAAAAAGGAATGAGAGATGCCATAAAAGTTTATATTCCATCGATTGCCCCATCAAGTTTAATGGTTTATTCAGGCAAACTGATTAAAAAATGGCAAGATGATTTGTTGATTGGCTCATTAGTTTTAACCCATATCAACAAAATAACATTTTTAAACAAAAACTTTACAAAAAGCCAAGAGATAAGATTGTTAAAAAATCTTAATCAAAGAATTAGAGATGTAACAGAAAGCCCGCAAGGCTTTATATGTTTTTCAACAGATAGTGGTGATATTTATAAAATAAGCCCCTTAACGCCCTTGTAATTTTTGACATAGTGAGATAAATTTTTTAATCCTACGAGTTTTTTGCAAAAAATAAAAAATAAAAAATAAAAAAGTGTATTATGGTTGGCTGATATATAAGTTTTATATGTCTGATTAATTTTAAGGATTTTCTAATATAGTATCACAGGTTGGTATTTTATCGGACGATTTACATTACTTATGGAATTTTATTATGAAAAACATTTACAAAAAATTTGTTGCGGTGTTCGCTTTTTTTATGTTGGCATATACAGGTATTGTCGGTGCAGTAGCAACAGATGAATCTAATACTGCGACTGCTACTGATGGCAAAGCAATTACAGCAGAAGCCAAAGAGTGCAGAAAAAACATAACGGAAAAAGCAAAGATAGATAGGCAAAAATGTCGTGATGAGAAAAAATCTCAGGCTCAAGAGTTAAAAAACAGTAAAAAGAAAATTGTTGAAGATGCCAAAGCAGAAGCAGACAAAAAATTCACAGAATGTCAACAAGCAGCCAAAGATAAAACAGCAAAAAAACAGTGTCGCGAATACATAAAAAATATGATGAAAAAAACTCGTCAAGAGCAAAAAGAAGCCATCAAAGCAAAAAGAGATGAATTAAAAGCGGCAAGCAAATCTTGCAATGCAAAGATTGCAGATGAGGCAAAAGCTCAAAAACAAAGTTGCACAGCTACTGCCAAACAAAAAAGAGATGAGTTAAAAAAAGCTCGCAAGGAGCAGAGAAAAGCTAATAAAGAAGCAAAACAAAAAGAAAAAGCAGATAAAAAAACAGCAAAACAAAAATCCAAAGCAGACAAAAAAGAACAGAAGAAGAAGTAATTTGTTAACTCCCTACACCGCTTTTAACTTTAAAAGTGGTGTTTTTTGATGCATCCAGTGATTAAACAAATTTTTAAATTATCGGATGATATAAGATATGTTGCTATTTATCAAAATGGCAAATTACAGATGAAAAGCAAATCTCATACCAAAAATAGTAGCGATAATGAGTCTGATAAATATGAAGAATTATTGATAAATCCGCTTGTTTTGTTGGCAACCAAACAAAGGGGCGAGATTGACTGTGGCGGTTTGGATTATGTTTTAATCCGTTACGGTAATTTTTTTCAATATGTCCAACCTATAAGTTGTGGACATATTTCTGTCTGCCTTGATAAAGACTCCGATATTAAAAACCTATCTTTAAAAATTCAAAATTTTTGTAAAAATAAATAATTTGAGACCTTTGCATAATTCAAGCACAATTTATAAAACAAATAGATTGCATATGCTCATAGCAAAAATTCGTCAAAGGACTTGCCATTTTCCTCATTTTTGTTATAAAAATGCACTATGCTCGCACATTCTCTAAACAGCACTTGAATTATGCAAAGGTCCCAATTTAATTTTTTGTGCCAAGAATTTCTTTTAAAAACTGTCCTGTATAGGATTTTTTATTTTTTGTCACCTGTTCTGGGGTGCCTGTGGCTATCACCTCACCACCTTTGTCGCCGCCTTCAGGACCCAGATCAATAATCCAATCACAGGTTTTTATGACATCCATATTGTGCTCGATGATAACAATACTATTGCCCTTATCTCGCAGAGTTGTAATAACTTTTAAGAGTTGTTTTATATCGTGAAAGTGCAATCCTGTCGTGGGCTCATCTAAGATATACAATGTCCTGCCAGTATCTCTTTTTGATAATTCTTTGGCTAACTTTATTCTTTGTGCCTCGCCCCCTGATAGGGTTGTCGCATTTTGTCCCAAAGTTATATAAGACAAACCTACTTCCATAAGTGTGTTGAGTTTTTGGTAAATAGTGGGAATATTAACAAAAAAATCCGTAGCCTCTTCAACACTCATTTGTAAAACTTCGTAAATATTTTTATCTTTGAATTTTATATCAAGAGTTTCTCGATTATATCTTTTGGCTTGACACTTATCGCAGACAACAGAAATATCTGGTAAAAAGTGCATCGCAACTTTAATTAACCCATCTCCTTGACAAGCCTCACATCTACCACCTTTGACATTAAAGCTAAAACGTCCTGGTTTAAAGCCACGGATTCTTGCCTGTTCCGTATTGCTAAATAAATCCCTGATGTGGGTAAAAACACCAGTATAGGTAGCAGGGTTAGAGCGAGATGTTCTGCCGATGGGGCTTTGGCTTATATCTATCACTTTATCAATGTTTGATAATCCGTCAATTTGTTTAACAGGTGCATAAGAAACTATGCTACGATGCAAAACATTACATAAATATTTATATAAAGTATCGTTGATAAGAGTTGATTTTCCAGAGCCTGACACCCCTGTGATACAACAAATTACCCCCAAAGGAATCTCAACATCAATATTTTTTAAGTTATTGCCACAGGCTTTTTTAATTATTATTTTTTGTTTCAATGGTTTTTTTCTTTTGGTGGGAACCTCAATTCTTCGGCGGTTTGATAGATATGCTCCGGTCAGAGATTTTTTATCCTGTAGTAATTTTTTAGGAGTTCCTTCAAATATAATTTCGCCGCCGTGGATGCCAGCCCCTGGACCTATATCTATTACTCTATCGGCATTTAAAATCGCTTCTTCATCATGTTCTACAATGATAATCGTATTGCCAAGATTTTTTAAATTGTTTAAGGTAGCAAGTAATCTTTGGTTATCGCGTTGATGAAGCCCTATTGATGGCTCGTCTAATACATACATAACTCCCACCAAACCTGCCCCGATTTGGCTTGCTAATCTGATTCTTTGGCTCTCGCCCCCTGATAGGCTGGATGAGCCACGATCAAGAGTTAAATAATCTAAGCCAACATTGATAAGAAAGTTTAATCTTTGTAAAATCTCCTGTTTAATCGGTCGGGCAATCTCGCCTTTTTTGCCGGCAAGTTCTAAGTTTTTAAAAAACTGATAACTTTTTTCAATTGCCATTGAAGTAATTTTTGGTAAATTTGTGTCATCAATAAAAACATTTGATGATGACAAATTAAGCCTGCCACCGTTGCAATCTTGGCATAGTTGTTGCGACATATATTTTGTCATATCCTCACGGATAGCATTTGATTGAGTTTCTTTATAACGGCGAGATAAATTAGGAATTATACCCTCAAAAACATGCGATCTTTTATAAAAACCTTTATCGGATATATATTCAAAATTTATTTTTTGGTTGCCACTGCCATACAGGATAATTTTTTTATATTCGTCTTTTATTTTTTTAAAAGCTGTTTCTGTTGAAAACCCATAATAATTTGCCAAGGATTTCATCATCTGATAATAATAAGCATTTTGACTGCTCCATCCTTTGACCGCTCCTTCGTTTAAAGATAAATTTTCATCCACAATAATTTTTTTCTCATCAAAAAATTGTTTAATCCCTAAACCATCACAGATCGCACATGCTCCGGCAGGATTATTGAATGAAAACATCTTAGGCTCTAATTTTGCGATAGAATAACCACAGGTAGGACAGGCATATTTACCGCTAAAATATATTGTGCCTTTTTCTTTATCATCAATCCAAGTTATAGCTGCCATTGAATCGGCAAGATTCAAAGCTGTTTCAAAAGATTCAGCGAGTCGTTGTTTTATATCATCTCTTGGTTTAAAACGATCAATCACAACCTCAATAGTATGTTTTAAGGTTGATTTTAGTTGAGGGGGGTTATCTAATTCATACACAAAACCATCAATTCTAGCTCGGATAAATCCTTGTTTTTTTAAATCATCAAGCAACCCTATATACTCTCCTTTTCGATCCTGCACGATAGGGGCAAGCAGCATAAGTTTATCATTTTTATCAAATTCTAATACTCTATCCACCATCTGGCTTACACTCATAGCATCTAAGAGAGTTTTGTGGGTAGGGCAGAGCGCATCACCTGCACGGGCATATAACAGACGCATATAATCATAAATCTCGGTAATAGTTCCGACCGTCGAGCGAGGGTTGTGAGATTGGGTTTTTTGTTCGATAGATATAGCAGGAGACAAACCTTCAACAGAATCAATATCAGGTTTTTCCATCACAGATAAAAACTGACGAGCATAAGCGGACAAAGACTCGACAAATCGCCGTTGTCCTTCGGCAAAAATTGTATCAAAAGCCAGTGATGACTTACCAGAGCCTGAAAGCCCAGTAATCACTATCATTTTATCACGAGGAATCGTAATGTCAATATTTTTTAAGTTATGGGTGCGAACCCCGGTTAATTTTATGTTTTTCATGTTTTAAATAATGAAACTGTAAAAGATAGAAAAAATAGCGAGATAAAAAAGCTGTTTTTTTAAATAGTCGTTGTATAAAAATATCCATTGAGATTTGTATAATTTTATCGCAGGTTTGATAAAAAATATATAACCTATGGCAATAATAATAAACATATTTAATAAATCTTTGATAAAAACAACAGATAAAGCAAACAATAAAACTGCAATAATATTTAAAAATAACTGATATTTTTTAGCAAAATCTATGCCATAAATGACAACCAAAGTTTTTTTATTTGCTTTTTTGTCTTGATTATAATCACGAATATTATTGATGTTTAAAATGCTTACAGCAATTGCTCCAAAACCCCAAGCGGGCAAAAAAATTAACCAATCAACAATCAATGTTTGTAAATAAAAACTACCGATAATCGCCAGATTACCAAAAAATATAAAAACTGCCAGATCACCCAGACCACGATACCCATAGGGTTTATTAAAAAGAGTGTATCGCAAAGCTGCCAAAATACTTATAAACCCTAACAAAACAAACAATAGAATCTTAATAAAATCTTTATCAAAAGCTACATAGATTAAAATCAAACCCACAAAAACTGCCAGAACACTCATAAAAATAATAGCATTTTTCATCTGTTGCAGTGAAATATCTCCTGTTTGCAAGGCACGAATATCACCTGTGCGATCTTTATTATCTGTTTTATTTATAAAATCACCATAATCATTCGCAAAGTTTGCTATAATTTGCAAAATAATTGCTATCAAAAAAGATAGAATAAATATCGTTATAGATATATTGTCAATCTTTAAACCCGCATAACTATTGCCAATTAGAACTGACGAGATAGCAATTATCAAGGTGGGTATCCGCAAGGATTTTATCCAATGTTTCATTTTAACACTTTTAATAAAAAACGAGGATTTTAACATTTTATGGATTATTTAGAGAACAAATTAGCAAAAAACGAAAAATCAATTTTTATCTCGCAACAACATTATATAATTTATCTGCCGACTTTACTTGCTATTATTTTAAGCATAATTATGTTGTTTCCGCCAGTATTTTTATTAGTTTTATTGGCATTATTGAATGCTCTAATGTTAAATACTACCACCAAACTCCAAATAACGAACAAAAGAATTTTTGCAAATGTTGGTTTTTTATTCTCCGATAAAATAGAATTGCCAATTGAAAAAAAAAGCACAATAAAACTAAAAGCAAATCTAATAGGACAAATTTTTTCATACAAAACTGCCACGATAACGGACGGCAAGAAAAAAGTAAAAATTGGTAGAATTAAAAATCATCAACAATTAGAGGAACTTTTAAATAAATGAGTGCCAAAATCCTATCAGGCAAACAAATAAGTGCCGAGGTTAAAAACAAAGTTAAATTACGGATAGATGAGATTAAAAAAAAATTATCTTCAACCTCATATATAACACCAACTCTCGCTGTTATTATTGTAGGAGACGACCCCGCCTCAAAAATTTATGTAGAAAATAAAAAAATCTCCTGCAAGCAGGTAGGAATTGAATCAAAAGCATATCATCTTGATGAAAATACAACTCAACAAGATTTAATAATTCTAATTGAAAAACTCAATAATGATCAAAAAGTGCACGGTATTTTGGTGCAACTGCCACTACCAGACAAAATAAGTAGCGATGCAATAATTGAAAAAATAAATCCCCACAAAGATGTGGATGGTTTTCACCCTTGCAATGTCGGTAAATTAGCTCTTAGAGTCCCAGAGGTTCGCCCCTGCACACCATATGGCATAATGCACCTTATCTGCTCCACTGGTGTAAATCTTAAAAAATCACATGCCGTAGTTGTCGGTGCCTCAAATATCGTAGGTCGTCCGATGGCTTTGGAATTATTGCTTGCAGGTTGCACGATAAGTGTTTGTCATCGCTTCACTCCCAATTCAAAACAAATAACCAGACAAGCAGATATAGTAATAGTTGCAGTCGGACACCCAAATTTTGTCACAGGTGATTGGATCAAAAAAGATGCGATAGTTATTGATGTTGGTATCAATCGTGATAAAAATAATAAAATATGCGGTGATGTAGATTTTGAATCTTGCTTGTCAAAAGCAGGTTATATAACCCCGGTGCCAGGGGGGGTCGGGCTTATGACGGTAGCAATGTTGATGTTAAATACCCTAAAATGTTATGAGAATATGGCTAACCTAAGTTTTTCGGAAGTGGTGCTTTAGCTCCGCCCATAATTCTCTTAAAAACAATAGGTTACAAAATTAAATTATAACCATAATTCCAAAGTTTGGAAGTTATTATAAATTTTATTAGTGCTTTTGTCTCGCCACAATTTTTTAAAAGGCTTTATAGAAAATATGAAAAAAAATATCCCATTAAATGAGCGAATAATTTTTGCTTTGGATGTCTCAACGCACGATGAGGCGATGGAATTAGTCCAAAAATTAGAATCCCATATAAAATTTTTTAAAGTAGGTTTGCAACTTTTTATGAGTAATCACTTTAAAACCATTGATGAGATAATCAAAAGAGGCAATAAAGTAATGGTGGATTTGAAATTTTTTGATATTCCAGAGACGGTTAAACTTGCTGTCAATCAACTCAAAAATAGAGGTGTCTCGTTTGCTACAATTCACGGCAACGATGCAATTATAAAAGCTGCCACAGCCGATAAATCTGCTATGAAAATCCTCGCCGTCACAGTCCTCACCAGCTTTGATAAAAGTGATTTGGAGCAAATGGGGATGAGCGGTACAGTAGAAGATTTGGTTTTAATGCGTGCTCGTAAGGCTTTAAAAATAGGGGCAGATGGCGTTGTTTGTTCCGCCTTAGAGACCAAACCCATCAGAGATGATTTACCAATACAAGAGGGACAAAAGTTTTTAATAATAAATCCCGGTATTCGTCCAGGTCATAACATACAAAATAATGATGACGATCAAAAAAGAATCGCCACTGCACAACAAGCTATAATCAATGGTGCCGATTATGTAGTAATAGGTCGCCCCATCCGTAACAGTGAAGATCCTATCAAACTAATCAAAAATATTCAACAAGAAATACAAACAGGACTTGATAAAAAACTATAATTTTTAACAGGATAAAGCATGAATGCCAAAGCCACCGCAGTAACAGCAGATGAGTTAATTGAATATTATCTACCAACAGATGATAGAGAAACCCCCACAGATAAACAGATGCAAGAATTAGAAACGATTGCCAACGATTTAAACGAACAAATTAAAAAAAGGGTTAAGCTTTATAATGTTTTAACTATTTTTGAAGAACAACAAGAGCTGATTGATAAATTATCCATCACATTACAACAAATCACTAATACTCCAGATGAAAGCCAAATAATTGATTTTAAAAATAAATTAAAACAAATAGACGGTTTGGAATATTATAATAAGTTTTCAATTTTTAAATATTATCCTTTGTTAAAAGGACTGCAAGATATTATTAAAATAGAACCAACAGATCGGTTGGATTTCTCTGTGATGTTTGAAACCATTCAAAGCAATAGCCCCAGACCATTCATAGTCCGTCCGTTTTTGTTAAAACTTTATACCGACTATCACCATCATATCAATAGAGTTTATTATTATCAAAAACTAAAAAACAAAGGGGCAGATCACTCACCTAATTGGGAATATTTTTTATTACATCAAAACCATTACAGCAGATTTTTTTCAAATACCGACAAAAAAGACGGTAATAAAAAAAAGAAAAATTCACTGCCTATTGTTGCTAATAAAGTTGGTTTGCGTCTTAAATTTTTCTTATTTGAGAATAACTCCGATGATGACTCTGACAATAAAAAAAATAAAAGCAAAAATAAAAAAGATAAAGATTTAGTGTCTATCGCCACTCATCATGTTGCCAGAGGCATCAAATTTAAAAAATTTGCTAAGATGATAATCCAAGATAAAATGGCAATAAATTACACGACAAGTTCATTAGATGGGGATTTAAAAGAAATTATAAAAATAGAAAATCTTGCCAAACTTCAAGAATATAATAACTTTGTTGAGGATAAAATTCTATTTGATAATTTTTTTCAAAGAATGGATATATATAAAATTGATGAGAGTTATTTGCAACAATACTACCCTCATATTTATCAAGAACACTATAATAATATGTTGCAATACGAGGCTCAACAAAAAGAGTGGGATAAGCAAAGCCCAGCAGAGCAAGAAGAGTGGAATAGGTTAATTCAAGAAGATGCAGAAAATCTTGAAAAAGAAATGTTACACAAAGAAAAAACACTGCCACAACTTGTCAAAAACTTACACCAAAAACAACAAACAATTCAAAAATAAATTTATGTTATAACTCTAATTATTTAAAAAATAAAAACAAAATAACTAATCTTGCAGGGCGAAAACAAACTCAAAAAAATCCTCCGTCATTGCGAGCGAGCCTGCTACTTTAAGTAGAGACTATAAAATAATTAAATTTTACACAATTACCGAATAAAAAAAAGAATCCCGTCATTGCGAGGAACGAAGAGACGAAGCAATCTCATTGCAACAGACGGACACCCAAAGAGATCACTTCGCTACGCTCGTTATGACGACATCAAAAAGAGATATGGCAGTCTACATAGTTATTAGTTAATAGTTAAAAATTAATAGCGGAACTTAAACTAATAACTGTTAATTATTAATTATTCTCGTCCGCCTCGTTATGACGGATTTTTTTTGTGGAGGGGACTGCCCCTCTTGTTCTCTTTTTTGCAAACAATTAGTTTAGTTTATTATTGTCAGTTTAATAAAAATCCTCAATTCATCAAAAATGGTAATTTTAAAAAAACATATTTCCCTTTTTAAAACCACCCTTCATTATTATAATAGCAGTTTTTATTATTAAACAGCACAATAAATTATGCACTTTAAAATAATTTTAATCAAGGTTGCTATGCAAAAACCAAGACCGACTTTTATAAACGGTGTAAATTGTTCATAATGGCAACTTTTATCAATAAACATTTTATGCCAATTGAATTAAAATTAGTTCTATTAGAAGATCTAATAGGGTATTTTGCAATAAATACGAATACAGCCGATATTCAAAAGTTTGCCGACACTATAAATATTGTTCTAAAAAAACATGTAGATTTTTATAATATGTTGACAATCATCCATACAGACAAACATTTTTTAAAATTAGCAAGAGACATTAATAAATATAACAAAACATTAAAAATAGGCAGACTACAAAGGCAATTTAAAAAATACGAATGCCTGTCTTATTTCAAAGATATAAAAGCCATAGATATTTTCATTAAAAACAATTTAGACAAAAACAACATGTTATCAACCCTCAGCACAACCACCAAAAGCGATATAAAAAACCGAGTTTTGCCGGCTTTGATTTTAGACTTATATGTTATATTTAATCTTACCAAATTCTGCACTCGTTTAAAAATATTCCAAAAAGATCCAAACCCACAAAACACAAAATCTCTTATAAATACAAAAATAAAAAAATATACCGGCACAGACGATCCAGATAAAATTTCTCAATTTCAAAAATTATGTTGGTTAGTTATCAAAGAAAAAATGGGGATAAGAATAGGCAAAGGCACAGTAAAAGAACAGATAATGAAAGCGATCCATATGCAAGAGGAAAAAACATTAACAACCAATATAAACTTTACAGATAGCATGTGTCATATCCCAGATATTTTAAGGAAGCTCTGATTAGCTGCGGTGATTAGAAAATTAGTGAGTTTGTGCCATCTTGCAAATTTTTAAGAAGCCAGTAATAGCAGGGTTATAGTGGCTTTTTAAAAATTTGCAAGATGGTGCAAAATTACTGATTTAATAATTATTGGAGTTATTCAGAGCTTCCTTAAGATAGTTATGAATAAAACCTACAAAACAAGAATCTCGCCATTGCTGTATAAGTTAGGTAATTCGCTGGCAGTCTCTATGACCTTTCGTCATTGCGAGCGAGCTAACAAAAAAAAGAATCCGTCACTGCGAGCGAGCTTGCGAGTGTGGCAGTCTCATAAGGGATAGGCAAACCCCAGGAGATTGCCACGGCTACGCCTCGCAATGACGATTCTTTAGGTTATCCGTCATTGCGAGCGAGCCCGCGAGTGTGGCAATCTCTTAAAAGAAAACGGATAATTTGCAAGAGATATGGCAGTCTATATAGTTATTAGTTAATAGTTAAAAATTAATAGTATTGCTTAAACTAATAAATGTTAACTATTAATTATCAACTATTCTCGTCCGCCTCGTTATGACGGGGTTCTTTTAGGAGTCATGCAATAAAGGATATGTTCTCTTGATATTGACATATTTGCATGATTTTTGTGAATTATTTAGATATTTCTTAATAATTACAATAGGTTATGCTAAGTTAGGATTGATAGAGCAAAACCGACTTTTTTAATAAATTTTAATAATGCATAATAGGAATTTTTATTTTTTACTTAATTTATGCAAAGGTTTCATCATATAACATTTTTTTATTTTTTTTAACTTTACGGAGTCCTTTTTATGAAAACAAAAACACAACAACTTAAAACCCATCTATTGTTATCAGCAATAGCTTTGACAGCAACTATCGCTTTGACCGCTTGTGATAGTGGAGGAGGTGGAGGTGGAGGAGGTAGCGATAGTGGTGGAAGCTCATCATCATTTGATGTGGGTTATCAACAAGGCTCACCAGTTAGCAAAAATGGTTATGATAGCTCTGGCAACCATATAGTGACAGCAACGATATCTCCATATTCAAATGGTTTTAAAATCCTATTTGAACCGCAGAGTGGTTATACCCCTTGGATTTGTGGTCTATCAGTGCCAAATTATCTATATCAAGGTGGTTCACAACAACAAATACAAATAATAGAAAAAAGTCTTTTTAGTGATACGACTGAATATTATGAAGGATATGTAGAAAGCGGAGCAACACAACATTGTGCAAATTATGGTGTGGATACTACTTGGGTCTATTTTGCTAATTTGTTAGATAATTTTAATGCAAATTCGGATTATAGAATTGTTATAGACGACATTAAAGATACCGGGGATAACGTTCAATCATTTGATGTTCAACCTTATTAACAACTAACGGAGTAAAATAATGAAACAACAAACACAACAATTTAAAACTCATCTATTGTTATCAACAATAGCTTTGACAACAACTCTCGCCCTCACCGCTTGCGGTGGGGGCGGTGGAGGTGGAGGTGGCAGTTCATCAACACCATCAGCAGGTGGCACAGGCAATGGCGGAGACGATACAACTTCCCCATTGGAATTAACGACCAAAATAGAACACAATCAAATATTTATTGATAAAGATTTTCATTATACCTATCAACCCTATCAAAACGGCTTCACGATTAAAATAGAACCACAAACAGATCAAGGCATTGAAAATTGTTATAGTCAATGGCAAATATATCAAAACAATCAAAATGATTTTGTTGCAAGTTTGAATGTTGCCACCGACAAAACAACCTATGATAATGATGAAAACTATAATGCTTATATATCAGACGGCAATACTCTGCTTTGTGATAGAAAATATAACAATGCCACAATAACAGTTATAAAAGATAGATTCACCAACCTTGATATGACAGATTATACTTTAAAAATCCCACCAAAACAAAACACGACAAGAGTTGTTAATTTCAACATAACAGAGGCAACTGATTATTTTACCAGAAAAACCCAAGACGAGCAAGACCCTAAATTGATAGATTATCTGAAATTTGATGATGACTATATTTCTACACTAATAGGGCAAACAGGTATGGCAACCGCTTTATTAAGTTTAGGTCAAAAATCAAGCAATGCACCAAAAACAGCATTAAAAGATGGCACTCTCTCTCCTGTTGCAACAATCATAACAACTTATGAAAGTGGCTGGATATTAGAATACACCAAAGATTCTTTTCGGACGGATAGACTTGGTAAATGGGATATTGAAAACGACAATAATTGTGATATTACACAAGCAATAGATTTATTGAATGAAACCGATGACACTCATTGCAAGTTGTTTTTAACAGAGGGTTTTAATATTGATGACACAAGACATCTTATAAACATAGCAGACAATTTAACAGAGTTCTTGCAAAACCAAGAATATTATCACGGCTTTATATTTGAAGAATATCCAGTTGCATTAGATGCAGATAGATTTTCTAGGAAAATAGCAATACTGTCTCATACATTTGAAGATGCTAATATTCAAACAGGCTCAATCAATAGCATTTATCATACAAAATATAAGTTATTAACCACAGCAACATATCAATAATTAAAAAAACAACATGAAAAAACAAACAATAGAGCAAGAAGAGCAAGAAAAAGCATTATTCAAAGCATTTGATAAAGTGTCTATTGGATATTATAGAGATCAGAGAGCAATCAAGAAATTGTCTTTTTTGCTATTATTAAGTCTTACAACTCTTATAATAGTATCTATCTCACTTATAATTATCTTGTGGTTGTGGTAAAATAACATGCAAACAGAACTAATAATAATCTTATCAATAAGCATATTATCCTTAATATCTCTTTTGTCAATTATGCCGGCAATCATTAAAAACAATGAATAAAAAATACAAAAAATCAGTTCAATGGTCGGATGAAGATAATGTCTTTATTGGCTCTTTGCATAAATCAGATTTAGCAACCCCAGAGTGTTGTCATGGACACAATGAAGTTAAAGTATTTAAAGAATTATGTGAGATAGAGCAAGAATGGAATGAGATAGAAACAAACGGATTAAGAGAAGAATACCCTCACCATAAACATAAAAATTTTATTCACGGAGATGGAATAAAAGCAACATTATCTGGGGATTCTGATTATGCTTTTAAATATCAAGAAAAACATGCAACAAAGGCAAAACTAATTATAAAAAGAGATAAAAAATATATGAATAATTATGATTTTAATTCAGGTGATTTGCTTTTACCGATGGTTAATGCTTTTTCTCAACAGACTCGCAAAAAAACCAGATTAAGTAGCAGTTAGTATTTTATTTTTTAATTTTTAGGAAATTTATTATGAAAAAAACAAGGACATTCAAGGTAATGATAGCAATAATACTGATTTTGTCAGCAGTTATAGTTTTACCTTTTTTACTATTTCAATATCATCAATTTAAAACAACCAAAAAAACTGTTGATAGAATTAATTATGAACTTACACAACATGGTTGTTTTATTTATAAAAACCATAGTAATCTTATGAGAAAATCTAAAGAGTGGAAACTAAAAGGTTCGATTAAACAAGTAACAGATAAATATTGTAAAGATAATAATATTCAAAATACAAAAATAGTTTTTTGGGTAAGTAGCAGGTTGTTTGGTAAAACTGGTTATACTCGTTGTGAACAAATCAAAACTTGTGCAGAAAAAATACAAAGTTATAAATATAATGTAACCGGCGGTATCAGTATATTCAAAAAGACACCACTTAACGAGTTACCATATATTTGGTTTTTTAACACAACAATATTTGATTAGTCTGATGATTTGTAGTCTGCATTATTATAATGTAATGTTTTATTTTTTTTAATTTTAAGGAGATTATCATGAAAACTTGTAGCAAAAATTCACTTAACCATTTTTTAAAGGAGCAATAACATGGCAAAATTTATAGGAACGACACCAACTAATTATCATTTAGAAAAAATGATAAAAGAAGCAAAAGATAGGCTTATTTTAATAAGTCCATACTTAAAATTTAGTGACAAAATAAAAGAACTGTTAGAAGAAAAAGACCGAGATCAAAAAAATGTTATTATTGTTTTTGGCAAGCAAGAACTTCAACAAGAAGAAGCGGAATGGCTCAATAAGATGGAAAATATTCAAACTCGCTACATTAAAAACCTACATGCAAAGTGTTATTTAAATGAAAATTCTTGTATTATCACCAGTCTTAATTTGTATTTATTTAGCCAAATAAACAATGATGAAATGGGAGTTTTTGTTTCTAATGGCAACAATGCATCGGAAGACGACAAAAAACTATATGAAGATGTGTATTCAGAAGCCGAACGGATAATAAAAAAGAGTGAGAGGTTAGAAATAATAGTTAAAAAAATTGAAGACAAGCCATTTAAACCAACAAATAATAAATTATCTAAACTTACCACCTCAAAATTAGCCAAAGAATTGCAAATTACAACAAAAGAATTAAATGGTAGGTTGGTAAAAAATGGTTTTATTAAAATAATAGACAACAAAGAAGAATTAACTGAAAAAGGCAAACAAGCAGGTGGTGTTGCCAAAACCAATGAACATGGATCATATTTTTTATGGAATAGTGACTTGAAAATATAATGTATTAGTGTTTAGTATGTAGTTTTTGAAAAGTTTTTAATTTTTTAGGAGTATAAAATGAGTGATTTAATTTGTCCGCACTGCACGAAAGAAGCACCACATGGAGCAAAAGTGTGTCAAGGTTGTCAAGCTGAAATTCATTATGGCGAACCACCGCGTATCTTAATGTTGTTGTTGCGAATTGTATCCGTAGTTCTGGCTATTGTGTTAGCCATAAATTTTTCATCAGATATATGGTATATGGGTGTTATTGTTGCAGTCGGAGGTTATTTTGCCGGCAGAGCTCTTTTGAGAGTAAAATATGCTGATGAGATAGATTTTTTAAGAATTTATAAAACAAAATAACTACCAGAGTTGGAGTTTTATCTTTGTTGTGTACTTTTTAAAGAATCTGTATTTTTGGAAGTGTGGCTAATATGGTAAATTTTTGTCTATGCCCTGTAATACAAAATTTAATAATAGGTGTAGTTCGTATTTAATTTTTATGGAGTTTATGTTATGAAAAAAATAATTTTAATAGTTTTAGCAGTTTTTTTATCTGGTTGTATCGTGGCACAAAAAACCACCGAACCTGTTGTGACACCCAAACAAAATTCTGTTGCAAAAAAGCCTGAACCTAAACCTGTTGTAAAACCTAAATCTACCATAGATGCCGCCAGAGGTGTTGTGTCTATAAGAGATATTTACACAGGACAATTAAAAGACTTTAAAAAATCACAACAAGATTATAAATGTAAAACTCTTAACCCTCAACAAATAAGAGATGCCGAAAAACCTGAACGTTTATATAAGTATACCTGCAAACATATGACATCAAAAGAAGAAGTTACGGCTTGTAAAAAATTCAAAAGAGAAACCGCTCTTAATCAATGTAGAGTTTTAAAAGATAATGTATCATCTAAGACTTGGCAGATTATTGAGTTAAATGGAATCATTGCCAAAATAAGAGATGACAGCAAAAAAAATCTAACCCTCAAAGAAATACCATTCTCCGCATTAGGCGCAATAAAAAGCTACCATCATGTTTTAGAATATGACATAGGAACATACAGACGAATATATGTAGAAGAACATAAGATAGAACTCAGTCCATATCAAAATGGCATTCAGATAAGTTTTTCTAATTTTAAAAACAAACCACAAGATTATTGTTTTTCAGGCTGGACTATCACTCAAAACAACAAAACAATTAAATTACCAAAATATGATGGATATTGTAGAAATATTACCCGCCATGCGGTAAGAATGTTATATAAAAATATGCCAAAGTTTGATAACAACAAACCATATATTTTTAAATTTAATGATGTTTTAAGAGCTGGCTACCCTAACTCAACTTTTGTTTTCAAAGTTGAACCAAATTAAATCGGAGAAATTATGAACAAAATAAAACAAATTATTATAGTAGTTGTAAGCATAGTCCTGTTATCAAGTTGTGGTAAAAATAACGATGATATTATTGGTGTTTGGCATAAATACAGCATATCTGAATTCACAGATCAAAAACTTGAATTTTTTGCAGATGGCAGTTGTTATATTGAAGCATATTCAAGCCCAACAAAGCGAGATACCAGCGAAAAACAAAGTTGCAAATGGTTAAAACTTGATGATGGTAGAATTAAAGTTGAAAACTCAAAAACAACTAAAACGGCATTTGCTACGGTTGCTGATTCCATTTTGATGCTTAATGATGAAGAAAATCAAAAATTTAAAAAAATATTTGATGAACTTAAAAAATCTAAACTCAAAGGAGGTGAATGCTCTGAAAACAAACTAACAATTAAAAAATTTAAAGAAAATAAAAATAATAAATTCAAATCATTCTGTGATAAAAATTCCATATCATTAAAAGATTGTATTGTTTTAAACTACTGTTTTATGTTTGAAACCACAAATAATGGTTTTTATAACTATGTCAAAAAAGATTCAAAAAAATATACCGAAGTAAAATTAAAAACAGCGGAATTAAACAAAAGAGCAGATGAATTAAAGGGCATGGAAAAAATATTAGCAGAACAGGTTAGGAAAGAAAAAAAAGAAGCAAGAGAAAAAAAACAACAAGAGCAAAAAGAAGCCCGAGAGAAAAAAAGAAAAGAAGATAAAATAAAAAGAGCCAACTTAAAAAAAGCAAAAAAATTATATAGAACAGGAAGCAAGGCTATTAAAAAAGGGCAACTTGATGCAGGCATTAAAGAATTAAAAGAGGCGATTGTCTTGGGTGGTGTGGATGCTATGAATGAGTTAGCATGGTTTTATTCTACATATAAAAACACCAGTTATCATAATGGCAAAAAAGCTATCGAATTATCATTAAAAGCAATAGAACTCAAACCCTATAAGATATATAATTATTACGATACATTGGCGGCGGCTTATGCTCGAGATGGACAATTTAAAAAAGCCATAACAACTCAAAAAACAGCCAAAGAAAAATCTGGTAGCGGTATGTGGAGTAATCGTTCTTTTAAAAGAATGTGCGACAAAAGGATAAAACAATATGAGCAAAATCAAGCCTATACTGAAAAATAATTAAAAACACAGGATATATTTTGAATCACTTGTTACAAACCGCCAAGTGATTTGTTTTTTTATTTTTTGCGGTTTTTTTATAGGAATTTATTATGAGTAAAACGCTCGGAGTATTGGCTTTGTTGATAGCAATAATAGCTTTGGTTATCCCAGGGGCTGGTGGTTATATAACAGTATTAGTGGCATTATTGGCAATTTTTTCTTTTGGCAAGGGTTATTCTCTTGGCATAACAGCAATTATTATCAGCATAGTGAATATTGCCATTATATCGCCTATGGTATGGGCTATGCCTTTGATAGGTGTTGCTTTAATTGTCGTGCAAGTTGTTGCGTTGGTATTATTGATAGTTTTTAATAGCATGAAATCAAAACCAAAAAAGGTAATCGCTGATGATAAAAAATAGTTTAATTTTTGGGTTATTGGTTTTTGGCAGTAATTTAGTTATGGCAGGGTTTTCAGGACCCATTAGTAGTGCCAAACTTATCACAGTCAAATCAATGAAATCCATCAAAAAAGATACTGATGGATTTATGGAAGGGCATCTTATTCGGCAGGTTGATAATCAAGTTTATATCTTTAAAGATAAAACCGGACAAATGCGAGTTAAAATCAAACACTCTTATTTTGAGGGTCGCTCGGTATCACCAAAAAATAAAATAAGAATGTTTGGCGAGGCTGATTATAGCGACAAATTTGGCTCCACTGGTGGCACCCACGAATTTGATTTAGATCATTTTATAATTATCAAATAATAAAACTTCTTGTTTGTTGTTATGTTATATTTATAATTTTTTAAATTTACTGATTTTTATGAAAATACAAATATTATATGAAGCATCCGATGAGGGTGGATGGACCGTTACTGTTCCTGCTTTGCCAGGCTGTATTAGTGAAGGAGATACGAGGCAAAGTGCCACTTCAAATATAAAAGAGGCAATTAGTTTATACTTAGAAGAGGTGGATGATGATGTTGTATTTGATAATTCAACTGATGTAGAGTATCTTAGTGTTGCAATATGAATAAAGTGCCAAGCCTGAATTATGATAAAATAATTAAGGTTTTAAAAAAAGATGGTTGGGTTGTTGTTCGGCAAAGAGGATCGCATATTAGGCTACACAAACGAACACCAAGCCAAATGTTAAAAATTACAGTTCCAGCTCATAAACCGATTAAACGTTCCACTTTATCACATGTACTCAAACAAGCAAAATTACCCTTGTTAAAATTATCAATTTTATTAAAATAAGACCAACTCACCAATTAATTTTTATTTTTTGTATCAAGCAAAAAAACGGAAACTTATACACTGACCCCCAATTTTAGATAGTTAATTTATGCTATTCGCACATTATACTATAAAAATTTTATTTTGCTTTTTAAACCAAAATTCCATACAAAAGCACAAAAATTATGGGAGTGAGCGAGGCAAAAGCGATTAAACCAAAACCATCAACGATAGGGTTGCGTCCTTTGATTGAGGTGGCAAGCCCGACTCCCAAAGCGGTCACTAATGGCACTGTGATAGTGGAGGTTGTAACGCCACCTGAATCATAAGCGATGCTGATAATTTCGGCAGGGGCAAACATTGTAATAATAACAACTACAATATATCCGCTGATAATCCAATATGCAATGGGCGTGCCTTTGATAATTCGCCATACTCCCAAAACTATCGCAAAGCCTACGGCAACCGCTACGGTATATCGCAAACCTGTGGCATAACTGATTAAATCCTGGGGTTGCTTGCCGATTGAGCCTGCATCTTGTGCTACCTTAGCAGCCTCGGTTGTGATAGCAATTAAAGCGGGTTCTGCGATGGTGGTGCCAAAACCTAACAAAAAACTAAATATAAATAACAGGCTCAAACTACCACGAGAGGCAAAAGAATAAGCCAGACTCTCGCCTAAGGGGAACAATGCCATCTGTAAACCCATAATAAAAAATGCCAAACCAAAAGCGACAAATAATAAACCGACTAACACCGAATCCAAATTTGGAATCGGTTCTTGAATCACGAGCAATTGAAAAAAAGCTATGACAACTATTATCGGTAATAAGTCTTTGAAACTACCAATAATATTTTTGCCAAATTGTTTTAAAAATATATTCACAATGTTTTATGTGAGACCTTTGCATAATTCAAGTGTTGTTTAGAGAATATAGAAAATAGTGCATTTTTATAGCAAAAATGAGGAAAATGGCAAGTCCTTTGGAGTTCCTCGCTATGCTCGTGATGACGAATTTTTGCTATAAGCATATGCAATCTATTTGTTTTATAAATTGTGCTTGAATTATGCAAAGGCCTCATATTATTCCAAGTTGTTTTCGGATCAATTTACAGAGCAAATTTTTAATTTCAGGGTGTCTTGGGATTGGGCTTTGTTTAAAGCTTTTTGTGTTTATATAAATATCATGCCTGCCACCGTGTCTTTTTAGGACACAGCCTTTTGAGTGCAACTCTTTTAAAAAAATATTTCGTTTCAATGGATTTGTATCGGTATTTTTTTGGTTTTCAATTCATTGACAGGATTAAATATCGCCTCTTCTTGCATCATCTCATAAGCATCTTGAATATTTAACTGCAAGCCCTCCAATGTCTCAGCTTGACTAAATACACTTGGAACTTCTTTTAATCTGCCTATATACCAGTCTTCATCTATCCAATATTCCAAAGTGAAATTATTCATCATAAGATTTTCAAAAAAATATCCATTTTACATTATGTTGTTTTTGTTTTCAACTTTTTGTGTTACTATGGCGGATTTTTATATTTGTTTTTGAATAAATTATGGCTATCACCCAACAATATACAACAGATGAATTTGTGAATGAAATAAAACAAGTTCCAAAACAATATCTATCGCAACTTTTTCAAATTGTCCATATTTACAGATAGTCCTTAACTAAAAAAACTATACTTGATAGTCTATCACAAAGTTGGCATGAGGCAAAAGCTTGCGATGTAAAACCCATATCTCAATTATGGGATGGGATTGATGCAAAATAAGGTATGCAATGAGTCCATGAATTACCCCTTTTAAGGGGTCAAAATCTATGATTTTGGGGGTTTGGTTAAAAGACTAAAAACATTACAAAAAAGAAACCCTGTCATGGCACAGGCGGACGGAAAAATGATGTAATATCAAGCATTTAAACCGCCGCGGCATCACGAACGAAGTGAGGAACTCTAATCTCTCTGTGTATGCACTAAACCTGTGACAAAACAAGACTAAAAGCGGAGTATGCGGATAATAATACGAGATAACCACGGCGGTTTATTATGGTTGAAAGTTGTAAGTTTTTAATTTTCAACTCTCAATTTTCAACTCTCAATTATTCTCGTCCGCCTCGTTATGACGGATTTTTTTGTTCGCCTATTGTAATGGAAGTCTTTCTATTTGTCAATTATTAACTAATAACTATCAACTATTAACCGCATCAACATCAATGCTCCAACTTAATTTTTTGGCATATTTATTGTTTGCCATATAATGTAAAACCCATTTTTTAAAAGAGGCAAGGGAGATATTTTTATGACACAGTATAACCAGATTAAAACGATAAAGATTGGCTATTTTCTCCATGGGGGCAGGGGCAGGACCTAAGATTCTAATTTGTTGTTTAAGATCATGAGGGATATTGTTTTTAAAAATTTCTAAAAAATTATCGGCAAATTTCGCATTTTTACTTTTTGCTCTAATTAGAATTTGTGAGGTTATCGGCGGCAGTGAATGTTGGGTGCGGATTTTGATATAACTGTAAATTAAATCAAAATATGAGCTACCAAATAACTGATCCCAGATCTGATTTTTCGGTTGCATAGTTTGAATCAAAACCTCACCTTGCTTGCCCTCGCGTCCTGATCGTCCTGCCACTTGAATTATCTCTTGGCTCATATGTTCGATTGAGCGAAAATCTGTGCCGAATAATCCACGATCAGCATCCATAATTACCACCAGAGATAATTTAGGGAAGTGGTGTCCTTTGGCTAACATTTGAGTGCCGATTAAAATCTTGCAATCTCCGGTTGTTATTTGGTTTAATTTTTGCTCTAATTGCCCTTTGTTCGCTGTGGTGTCACGATCCACTCGCACAGATTTATAAGCAGGATATGAATCATTTATAACATTGTCAATTTTCTCAGAACCCAATCCTACAACACCAATATTATGCGAGCCACATTTTTCACAGATATCTTTTATATCTGCCAAAGCATTACAAAAATGACATCGCAGGCGGTTGATAGCTTTGTGATAGGTCATGGTCGCCGAGCAGTGACGACAGGTTTTAATCTCACCACATTCAAAACACATATATTTAGGGGCAAAACCACGGCGGTTGATATAGATTAAAACCTGATTATTTTGCCTTAAATGCTCGCATATTTTGGTGAGAGTGCTACTTGCAAAACCCTCATATAATTTTAAATTATTAAGAGCAGAGATGGTGACACGAGGTGGCAAAGTTTTGGTGGCACGAGTTTTTAGAAGATGATAATTATATTTTTTGGACTGACAATTTAGATAGGATTCCATTGATGAGGTGGCGCTACCGAGAATTATAGGAATATTATTGTTTTTGGCAATAACTACCGATAAATCACGAGCATGGTATAAAAATTTACTTTGTTGTTTAAAAGATGAATCGTGCTCCTCATCAACTATGATCATGCCTAAGTTTTTAAATTGACACCAGATAGCCGAACGGGTGCCGATGATTATTTTTGCTTTATTTTGTTTGGTTTGCAGATAACCTGTCGCTCTGATAGTTTGGTTTAATCCTGAATGCATCGTAATAATTTCTGTGGCAAAACGTGAAGAAAATCTTTGCACTAATTGCGGAGTAAGCCCAATCTCCGGCACTAAAATTAAAACCTGTTTTTGTTGTTGTAAAATTTTATCAATCAATTGTAGATAAATTTCTGTTTTGCCAGAGCCTGTAATGCCATCAATTAAATGCACAGTAAAATTATTTAAATCTTGTTGTATGTTATCATAAATTACCTGTTGTTCTGGATTCAATTTTTTGGCAAAATCGGTAATTTTTGATTTTTGGATAACAGGCAAACATGCATCAGATTTAATAAAATTTTGCTCTTTTAATTTTTTTAAAATGGCAGTGCAGCTTTTTATATTTTGAATTAGGTTGTTATGGCTTATTCCTGTTGTTGGGTTCTGTGAGATTAGGTTTAAAACCTGTTGCATTTTATGGGCCTTGGCAGGTAAGGTTTTGGTGGTTTTATTTACATAATAGATAGTTTGCCAAAGTTGAGATTCATCTTTGCCTTGGCGATAAAACCCCGGCATAATTTGGTTAAGAGTCATCCCATAAAAATAGGCATAATAATCATTAGCCCATTTTGATAATTTTAAAAGATCTGAGGAAAAAAAAGGGCTATCATCTAAGAATTTTATTATTGGTTTTAATGTGTCCTTATATTTGCTGGTAGATGATGTGGCAATAACAACGGCGATTAGTTGACGATTATTAAAAGGTACTAAAACCCGGCAACCGATAGGATTTTTAGGTAAATTATCAACGGCACTATAATCAAAACAGTCTATTAGAGCAACTGGGATTGCAACTTTTAAAATACGATTATTATTATTTTTATTTGACAAATTTAAGTTTGTTATTTTGCCACTATAACCATCGCAGGGCGCAATAATCTATCAGAGATTTGATAACCTTTTTGCATCACTTCAAGGACGGTATTACTCTTAAAATCCTTATTTTCGGTCATGGTGATGGCTTGGTGCAATTCGGCATTAAACAACTCACCTTGGGCTTTAATAATTTTAATGTCAAATTTTTCCAAAGATTTGATAAAAGCCTGCCGGCTAAGCTCCACACCTTCGCTAATTTTTTTAATGTCAGCACTCTCATCTTGGCATGCCTCAACACCCATATCAATGCTATCTAACACAACCAACATTTCTTTGGCAAAATTTTCAATTGAATATCTATAAGCATTAGATATTTCTTTTTGTTGACGCTTTCGCAAGTTATCCATCTCTGCTTGTTTACGAACTATGCCGTCTTTTAATCTATCAATTTCTTCGTTTGCTGCGACTAATGAATCTATTGGTGACTCTTGCTCATCTTCTTCGCTTTTATCATCAGAGTATTCATCTGTGTCACAGGTATCGCTATCATCATAGTTGTCCTCATCAACTGGTATATGGTTTTCATCCTCCGGTAAAATATTATCAGCTAAATCCTCGTTCTCATTGTGCTTTACATCATTGTTCATAATAGTTAAAAAGTAGTTAAAAAATAAAAATAAAAATAATCACTACATTATAAAGATTATTTAAAAAAATTCAAGAATAAATGTTATATTGTGGGTTTTATTTTCTATATACGATGAATTTTAAATTTAAAACGATTTTTTTAACATTGTTATATTTGCTTTTTATTAGTGCTTGTTCTGTTGTCCCATTTTCAGACTGCTCCCAAACAATAAACAAACAAGAATATGAAATTTGTTATCAATATGAATACAAGGGTGCAGAATATGTCCGTTATACCCTATATGGCGATTTAGTAAATACAAACAACATCAAAAAACGCCCCGGGTTTTATGCCGAAAAACTTATCCCAAAACTACACCAAAGTCGCAAATCAGACTATAAATTCAGCGGATACGATAGGGGACATTTAGCATCAGATGCAAGCTTTGATTATAACCAAAAAGTCTTAGAAAAAACCTATTCTCTGGCGAATGTAGTGCCACAACTGCCACAGGTTAATCGTCAACTATGGATAAAAACAGAAAGATATGAAAGAAAAATGGCAGTTAAATTTAAAACAGTGAAGGTGCTTATCGGAGTGCTTTATGATAACAATAATCAAACCATAGGAGGCAATAAAATTTCAATCCCAATTGCTTTTTATAAAAAAATATCAAACGAGCAAAATAATTTTGCCGAATGTTATTATTTTTTAAACCAGACCCAAGACAAGGCAGAATTAGCAAAATTTAAAATCAACTGTGACGATTTGTGACAGATATAATTGACAGATTTATTGAATTAAACAAAATTGATTTAAAAAAGGTAAAATATCAAAGGTCTCCAAAGAATAATAGATGGGGTATATAGTTTTGTGGATAAAAAATTATCCCAAAAATTTACAACCTACCATAAAAACAAAGCAAATTTAAGATTAGTGCAAAAGGGGGGTAAGTTCTATCAGAGCATATCAAGCAAGAACCGCAAAACAAAAGAAAGATTTGGTTATAGGTGACAATTAAAACAAACATAAAATAATATGACAATATTTTGATTGATTTGTTATATTGGCTGAAACATGCAATAGAGGTATAAATTATGAACAAAACATTCAATGTTATAGTTAAAAAAAATAGGGGAGGTTTTTATGTATTGTCAGTTCCATCATTGCATGGTTGTCATACTCAGGCAAAATCTTTGGACGAATTATTAACTCGCACCAAAGAGGTTATTGAGTTGTCTTTAGAAGTTAGAAATATGTGAATATGAATTACAACATCACAATAAAACCAAGAGCAATTAAGGATGGCAAGAAAATACCAAAAAAAATTTTAGACAACATTGTTAAGAAAATTAAAATGATGAAAAATGATTTGAAAGGTGACGTTAAGCATTTGACAAATTTTTCACCTGAATATCGTCTTAGAGCTGGAAGTTATCGTGTTCTTTTTGAAATTAAAGAATCTGATATTATTGTTTATAGAATCAAGCACAGAAAAAATGCTTATAAATAGGAGATTGTTATGTTAGCACTACACCCAAATATATTAGAAAAAAACGGAATTCAAGAGTTTGCCGTTTTACCTTATAGTGAGTTTTTAAAAGTAAAAGAGCAGTTGCAAGATTTTGAGGATTTAAAAGATTTAAGACAAGCAAAACTTGCAGAGAAAAATGTTGAGGGAATGAGTTTATCTGATGCAGAAAAAGAATGGGGATTAAAGGTTTAATAAAAAAATGAAAATATTTAATACTAAAATTGGGATTGATAAACCACTGTTTTTGATTGCAGGTCCTTGTGTTATTGAAAGTGAAAAAATAATGTTTGAAGTGGCTGCGACTTTGAAAAAAATCTGCTCTGATCTGGGGATTTTGTATATTTTCAAAGCCAGTTTTGACAAGGCTAATCGCTCATCGGTGGATTCTTATCGTGGTCCTGGGATTGATGTGGGTTTGAAAATGTTGCAAAAAATCAAAGATGAATTTGATTTGCCGATTTTAACCGATGTACACGAAGACACACCATTGGATGAAGTCTCTGATGTGGTGGATATGTTACAGACTCCGGCTTTTTTGTGTCGCCAGACTAATTTTATTCAAAATGTTGCCAAAACTAATTTACCTATCAATATCAAAAAAGGGCAATTTCTGGCACCGCAGGATATGGCTTTGGTCGTAGAAAAAGCACAAACCACAGGTAATAAAAATATCTGTGTTTGTGAACGAGGCTATAGTTTTGGTTATAATAATTTGGTCTCTGATATGCGCTCTTTGGTGATTATGCGTGCAACAGATGCCCCTGTTATCTATGATGCCACTCATTCGGTGCAATTGCCAGGCGGTTTGGGTAAAAGCTCAGGTGGAGCAGCAGAGTTTATCCCACCATTATCGCGGGCAGCGGTAGCGGTGGGTATTAGCGGGATTTTTATGGAAACTCACCCCAATCCTGCGGCGGCTTTAAGTGATGGGCCTAATTCTGCCAGATTATCTGATATGAAAAATTTATTAAAAATGTTAGTTGATATTGATAACAGGGTAAAAAACTTATGAAAAATATTTTTGTTCTAATTGTTTTTAGTTTTTCAACTAAATTATGTTTTGCTTTTGATTCTGAAAATTTACGACTATTTACGACTTTTGAACAAAGAGTCGATTTGGAAAAAAAACGAATTGAAGTGCCATCTGCTGTTATAAACTCTGCCCCCAAAGTTGTTAAAAAAAGAAAACCTAAAATAAAAGGTTATGTCAGACGAGAGGATAAAAACCTTAGCACAATTTGGTTAGAGCAAAAAAATAAAAATAAAACTCAAAGTCAAAATGTTGTAGCCCCTGTGGTAACTCCATCAACTATTAACAACAATAATAATCTACCAAATCCGCAATCAGTGGCTCGGGATAAACAATGGATTATGATGTTAAATGGCGAGCAAATAAAACTCAAAGACGAACAAGAAAAAAGACGATGAAAAAACAGCAGGGGATGGCATTATTATTAACGAGCATTGTGTTGTCGCTCCTTGCTATTGCTTTTTTAATCAGCCAAACTCATACAACACTCAACAACAAAAATAAAAATATTGATAACATAGTTTTGCAACAAGCCAAAGAGGCAATTTTAAACTATGCGATGGTTTATTATGAATTAGAAAATAATAAATCTGGTAAAATGGGCTTTTTGCCTTGTCCTGATTATCGCCCAGGCATTCATCCACCACCTGGTTACTCCGATGGTAATTGTGGCTCAAAAGATGAAAATATTATCGGTAGATTTCCGTGGAAAAGTATGAAAACTCTGCCTTTCAAAGATAATAGCAACTCTTGTTTATGGTATGCGCTCACAGGCTCCTATCGCAATTCGTCAGTATCTGTGACGACTAAGATGTTAAATCAAGATAGCAATGGTAATTTTGAGATTTTTAATGCGGATAATATAAAAATCTATGGCACAAAACCCCATAACAGAGCAGTTGTTGTGTTGTTAGCTCCTGGTGCGCCTTTCAACAATCAGGCAAGATTAGGTCGCGATAATAATCCTTGTCGCACCGACTACGACCCGCAACAATATTTGGAATCTATAAACTCCATCAATAATTATGACTACACTTTGCACCCTCACAGCCTTGATGATTTTATAAAAACAGACTATTCCACCGCCGATAAAAGCAACGATAAAATGATAACTGTCACCTCTGATGAGATATTTACTGCGATTTTAAAAAGCCCCAAAACCTTGCAAAGATTTGACGAACTTACCAAAACTTTGGCAATGTGTATGGCAGAATATGCAACTCTTGCTCCTCATCAAAACCATCTGCCTTATCCTGTTTATAAAACCTCAATGGCTGATTATAGGTTAAGTCAAAACTATACTGATAAAAATCACAATGGAATAAATTTATTTGGTCGGTATCCTTTTGTTATTCCTGCCTCGGATAATATCCTTAATAAATCCAGAATAAATGTAATCAATGACTGCTCTTTGATGATAACAACTCCTCCACGTTTAAAAACAATGTATCAAAACTATAAAGATCATTTTTTTTATGCGATAACTCCTTCGCACTCACCGACAGGCACAATCTCATCTGTTTGTAGCGACTGCTTGCAAGTTAATAATAGCGGAGCATATGCCGCCGTGGTTTTGTTCTCTAATATTAAACTTAAAAACAAAAACCAAATCCGTTATGCCCCACCGATTGATGTCGATTCAAAATATGATGTGGCTAATTATTTAGAAGGACGCAATAACAAAACTAATCAGAAAAACTTTCAAAGCCAAACCGTAGCTGATGAAAATTTTAATGATATTTTATATTGTATTGATACCAGTATGGTGGTCACGAAATGTTAAAAGTAAAAAAATTAAATCAACTTAAAAGCCAACTTACCGAAGCATCATATCAATATTATGTGTTGGATAATCCTACCTTAACGGATGCAGAATATGATAAATTATTTCAAGAATTATTAAAAATTGAAGAGCAAAATCCAAATTTGATAACCGTCGATTCACCAAGCCAAAAGGTCGGATCAACACCTTCCAAAAAATTCAACCAAAGAAAACATTTATACCCTATGTTATCTTTATCAAATGTTTTTTCCAAAGATGAATTGATAAAATTTGATGAAAGATTAAAAAGATATTTGGACGACAAGAGCAATTTGCAATATTATGCCGAACCAAAATTTGATGGTTTAGCACTAAGCATAGTTTATCAAAATGGGGTTTTTGCCAATGCCACAACCCGAGGTGATGGAATTATCGGCGAAGATGTTTCAGAAAATGTCCGCACAATCTCGAATGTTCCTTTGAAACTAAGGGGCAAAAATTACCCAGAGATTTTAGAAGTGCGAGGCGAGGTTGTGATGCCGATTAACGAATTTAATCGTTTGAATGATTTGTCAACAAAATCTGACACAGAACATCGTGTTTTTGCTACGGCTCGTAATGCCGCCGCCGGCAGCCTGCGACAATTAGATTCAAAAATAACCGCCCAAAGAGATTTGCGATTTTACTGTTATGCCACAGGCAATATTGAAATCGCCACGACTCATTCAGAGTCTTTATCAAAACTTAAAAAATGGGGAATGTCTGTATCAAATGGTAAAATTATCAAAAATATTGACAAATTATTTTTATACCAACAACATATTTTTGATGATAGAGATAAACTTCCCTATGAAATTGACGGCACGGTTTTTAAAATTAATAATATTAAAATCCAACAAAAGTTAGGTGCAGTCTCGCGAGCAGTGCGCTGGGCGACAGCTTATAAATTCCCGGCCATTGAAGTTGCAAGCGAGATTCTTGATGTCGAGTTTCAAGTTGGTAGAACCGGAGTTTTAACGCCTGTCGCCCACTTAAAACCTGTTGATATCGCAGGGGTTATGGTCCAAAAAGCAACCTTACATAATATGGATGAAATCCATCGCAAGGATATTCGTATTTTTGATAAAGTATTAGTGCGAAGGGCGGGGGATGTAATCCCGGAGGTTATAAAACCAATTATCAAAAGTCGCCCAGATAAAGCGATAAAAATCATAATGCCGACAAAATGCCCCGTATGCGATTCAGAGGTCAAAAAAATAGCAGAACAAGCATCATACCGTTGTATCGCAGAGACAAAATGTCAAGCCCAAAAAATCGGCAAAATCCAACACTATGTTAGTAAAAATACGATGGATATTGATGGTTTTGGCAAAAAAATGGTAGCAACTTTGGTCGCAAACAATCTTATCAATGATATAACAGATATTTATAACTTACAAGTTGATGATCTTATAAAATTAGAAAAAATGGCACAAAAATCATCGACAAATTTAATTGCTGCGATTGAAAGCAGCAAAAAAACAACTCTACCAAGACTTATTTATGCTTTGGGAATAAGAGAGGTGGGGCAAAACACGAGTTTGTTACTTGCTAATAATTATAAAAATATAAAAAACCTAAAACAGGCAAAATTAGAAGATATAGCAAACATCAAAGACATAGGAGAAATAGGAGCTCAAAATATAGTAGCATTTTTTAGAGATGAAAATAACATAAAAATAATTGAAAAATTAGAAAATGCCGGAGTAGATTATGAAGAGACAACAGAAGACAAGGACAACAAAAAACCGCTATCAGGGCAAACATTCGTCATAACAGGCACCTTACACATAAGCCGCGATAAAATAAAAGAGCAGATCATCCAACTCGGTGGCAAGATAACAAATAACATCTCATCAAAAACAAGTGCCTTGATAGCAGGAGAAAAAGCAGGGAGCAAACTTACCAAAGCCCATAAATTAAAGATAAAAATTATCAATGATGATGATTTACAAATTTTATTAAAACAGCATAATGGATAATAAAACCTGCCAAGAATTTAAAACCAGACGAGATAATTTAGCCCAACAAATGGCAGAAAATTCGGTTGCTATCCTATGTTCTGCTACCTTAAAAACTCGCAATAAAGATGTAGAGTATAAATATCGTCAAGATAGTAATTTTTTATACCTTACTAATTTTGATGAACCAGAATCAGCAATGTTGATTTTAAAAAATAAAAATAATAATTATAAGTTTATGCTTTTTGTTCGTCCATCAAACCAAAAAGAAGAATTATGGCAAGGTCGCAGATTAGGAATAAATGAGGCAAAAAATAAGATAGGTGCGGATAGAGTATTTTCAATTAAAACTATCAATAAAAAACTACCCTCACTTATTAAAAATAAAAATAGCATATATTGCAACCTTGGCGAGTGCGGAACGCAGGATAAAAAACTTATAAACTGGATAAATCTTGCCAAAAACGAATCATCCTATGAATCATTTGCTTTGCACCAAATAATTAGTTTAAACTTTTATCTATCTAAAATGCGTCTTATCAAAAGCGAATATGAAATATCCAAAATGCAACAAGCCGCCGATATATCGATTATAGCCCACAAAAAAGCGATTCAAAATTGTCAAGTAGGGATGTTTGAATATCAATTAGAAGCGATCATAATCAATGAATTTAAAAAACAAGGGCTTGATTCATCTTATCCGCCAATAGTAGCAAGTTCTAATAATGCTTGTATTTTGCACTACACAAAAAATAATCAAAAAATGATAAATGACTCAATGGTGATGATTGATGCAGGTTGTGAGTGCACAGGATATGCTGCCGATATTAGCCGCTCATATCCTGTTAATGGTAAATTTTCAGAAGCCCAAAAAGATATTTATAATATAGTTTTAGAGGCCCAATTAGCTGGTATAAAAAAAGCAAAACCTCATAATTTGTATAGCAACATCCATAAAGAGGTAGTTCTTAAAATTACCCAAGGATTGTTAAAATTGGGATTGTTAAAAGGTGAATTAGGGCAGTTAATAAAAAACAAAAAATATAAAAAATTCTATATGCACCAAAGCGGACACTGGTTAGGTTTAGATGTGCACGATGTCGGCGATTATCAAATAAACAAAAAATCTATTAAGTTAAAAAAAGGGATGGCTTTTACGATTGAGCCTGGCATATATATAAGCAACAACAAAAATATTCCCCAAAAATATCACAACATTGGAATTAGGATTGAAGATTCTTTTGTGATAACTGATACAGGATGCAAAAACCTAAGCCAGAATCTTGTTAAGACAATTGATGAATTGGAATCCCTATCAAAACAAAACCAAAATAAATAAATTTTGCTATAATGGCAAAATTTATTATAGTGCCAAAAAATGTTGTTAAAGCTTCCTAAAATTTTAAGACTGTTAATTATTTTTATCCCATCACTGGTAATTTTTTATACTTTTTTGCGTTTCGTTTTCCTTCTTTTTTTTGTTGATGATTTGTCGTCAGTTTCATTCTATGACACAATGCAGGCAATATTTTTAGGAGCAAGATTTGATATAAGAATTATAACCTTGATGATTTTACCTCTTTTTTTGCTCGGTGGAATTAAATTTTTAAATCCATTTAATTATAAAATATTGCATTATTTTTGGCTCTCTTATCTAAGTATATTTTTTGTTGTTATTTTGCTTTTTTATGTCACAGATTTCGGTCATTATGCCTATCTACATAACAGATTAAATTTTTCAGTTATAAGATTTTTAGCCGACCCTATTATCTCGGCACAAATGTTGTGGCAAAGTTATCCGGTAGTTTTTATTAGTTTAGGCTTTATATCTGTTTCTGCTTTATTTATATTTTTAACCCATAAACTTTTTATTATAATCTATCATCAATCAAACCATAAAATAGGATTTTTAAAAAATTTGATAATTGCCTTTATATCTTTTTCTGTCGTGTTGTTTCTTATACATTCACGTTTTTCCCAATACCCCTTGCGGTGGAGTGATGCTGTTTTTTCAAAAAGCACTTTTTTAACAGAGCTTACCTATAATCCTGTCCATTATTTTTTTGATACTTGGAAAAATGGTGGTGCTAAATTTGACAAAAAAAAAGTGGAGAAATATTATCCGATTATGACAGATTATCTGGGAGTAAAAAATAAAGATATTAAAAATTTGAATTTTAAAAGAGTCATAAAACCCAATCATCTTATCGGCAAAAAACCAAATATTATAATTATTGTCTTGGAATCTTTTGCCTCCTATAAATCTTCCGTTTCAGACAACCCATTAGATCCGTCCCCTGATATAGGCAAACTTGCCAAAGATGGATTTTATTTTGAAAATTTTTACACCCCTGCAACCGGCACGGCTCGTTCAATTTATGCTCTTTTAACTGGTTTGCCTGATGTTGAATTAAATGGCACCTCATCACGTAATCCACTGATTGTCGGGCAACATAGTATCGCCTCTGATTTTAAAAATTACCATAAATCGTATTTTATCGGCGGTTCGGCCTCCTGGGGCAATATCCGTGGAATGTTAAATAGCAGCTTAGATGACTTAAAATTATATGAAGAGGGTTTTTATAAAGCTCCTCGCACGGATGTATGGGGAGTATCTGATATTGACCTATTAACCGAGGCACACAATAAAATAACAACACAACAGCAACCATTTTTTAGTATTATCCAAACCTCTGGCAATCACCGTCCCTATACAATTCCTGCCAATAATTATGGTTTTAACAATAGAGATGACCTAAGCGACAAGCAAGTTAAAAAATATGGTTTTGAATCTGTCAAAGAATATAATTCTTTTCGGTTTATGGATTATTCGGTGGGGCATTTTATGAGCCTTGCCAAAAAAAGTGACTATTATAAAAATACGATTTTTGTTTTTTTCGGCGACCACGGCATAACAGGTAATGTCGGCACACACATTAAAAACCAACAAGCTCAAACAGAATTAGAATTAGGTTCATTAAATGTGCCTTTTATAATCTACTCACCTCTTATACAAAACCCCCAAACTTTTACAAAAATAGTATCAGAGGTGGATGTTCTGCCAACTCTTGCCTCACTTGTCAATATCTCTTATACCGCCACCACCATAGGGCGAGATATGTTTGATGAAAAATATGATGATAATAGATATGCATTTAGCATTCATCACTCATCCAACCCTACCATAGGTTTAATCGGACAAAAATATTATTACAAAACCCAAGCCGATGGCACAAACGCAGGTTTGTATGGTATTTATAGCAAAACACCATTAAATAATATCAGCGAACAAAATATTGCAATAACCAAAAAAATGAAAAATTTAACTTTTGGAATTTATGAAAGCAGCAAATATATTCCTTATCACAATTCTAAAAATTCACCCAAAACAGGACAATAAAGAATTATGCAAAATATTACATTAAATAAAAATTTGAATTTTTTTATTCAAGCCTTGATTTTTTTAACTCCCATCGGGGCGATAGTTATCCGTGGCTGGGTAAATTTATTTATGTTTATTTTGTTATTTATCTCAATTTATATCTGGGCAAAACAAAAAAAAGAATTTATAGGAGAGGTCAACAAAACTGAAAAATATATGTTTTCATTTTTCATTTTTTATTTTTTAATTTTAATAGTGGCAATTTTAGTGCACCTTGAAAACCCAGATATTGGCAGGAATATTGAAGCAGGTTTACGATTTATTTTAATTATACCAATTTATTTATTATTCAAAAAAATCTCCAAAATTGAAAAATTATTAGTATATGGGATGATTTTGTCAATTGTAACTGCATTCTTGTATTCAGTTTATGATTTATATATTTTAGGGCTGCCAAATGCTGTGGGACAATATTTTGAAATTATTGTCGGTAATGAAACAGCTATGTTTATGTTGGTTTTGCTCGTGGCAATTCCACAAATTATAAAAAACAAAAAAATTCAATACCCAATAATCATTTTGATTGTTATATTGTCTTTGTGGGTTGTTTATGCTGCCGATAATCGCTCTGGATTTTTAGTAGTTTTGGTAGGATTCTCTTTATTTTTTATTCTCAAATTTAAACCAATAATAAGTTTTTTAACAATTGCATTTTTAATGTTGTCATCCATCATAGCCTATAATAATGTAACTACAATAAAAACAAGTGCAGGTGAGGCGATAAACAATACAATTGAATACTTTCAAAGTAAAAATATAAATGACGAGGTGCGCTTAACAAGTGCGGGTATCCGTTTTGAAATGTGGCGAACAACTCCGTATTTTTTAACAGATTCAATAATAATCGGTTCGGGCCTGAGTAGTTATGAGAGAATAAGTCGTCAATTAGTTGATAAAAAAATAATAAATAAAGAAGTATCTCATCACTCTCGTCCGCATAATTTATTTATTGAAAATCTAATGTTTAAAGGAATTTTGGGTTTAATTAGTATTCTGCTCGTGGTTTTTTATCCGTTGTGGATTTTTATTCGTGACTATAAGCTTGCAAAACAAACAGCAATGATGGGAATATTATTACAAACAAGTGTCATAGTGCAATCTTTAACCGAGTCTGTTATCTATCGTGGAGCATATGTTATAAGTTATTTTTTTGTCCTATCAATCATTTTAATTTGGCATCAAAGAGCAATAAAAACTAATGCCAAAAAATAAAAAAATATATAAAATAATGGTATCAGCAGGCGAGGCATCAGGAGACTCTCATGGCACATTTTTATTAAAAAATTTAAAACTACCCTATCAAGCGTTTGGGATGGGAGGGGTAAATTTAAAAAAAGTTGGAATGAAAATAATCGTTGATAATAAAAAAATGGCAGTAATGGGAATAGTGGAGGTTTTAAAACACTATCCATTTTTAAAAAAACAGCTCAAAAAACTTCAACAAACCTTAATAGAGAAAAAACCAGATTTATTGATTTTAATTGATTATCCTGATTTTAACCTGCGTCTTGCTAAAACTGCCAAGAGACACAATATAAAAGTCCTATACTACATAAGTCCGCAAATCTGGGCATGGCGACAAGGACGAGTTAAAAAAATCGCTAAGTTGGCAGACCATATGGCAGTCATCTTCCCCTTTGAGGTAGAATTTTATAAAAAACATAATATCCCCGTATCCTATGTAGGACATCCATTGATAGAAAAAATAAAAAATTTTCAGCCAAGCAAAAAATCCATCATAAAAAATTCTGCAAAAAACAGCAAAATTATAACTTTGTTACCCGGTAGTCGCAATAGTGAGTTTAATAAAAACCTACCAACGATGATAACAACAACCAAAATACTCCAAAAAAAATATAATAATTTACAAGTAATTATAGCTATTGCCTCCACGATTGACAAAAAATATTTTGAAAATTTACCAAACAATATTATAAAAACCACCAAAACCTATGATGCGATAATTCAATCTGATATTGTGCTTTGTGCCTCTGGCACGGCAACCTTAGAGGTAGGATTGCTCCATAAACCTTTTGTGATTATCTACAAAATAAATAAAGTATCATACCTTATCATCAAATCCTTATTAAAAATTCCATTCATAGGTTTGATAAATCTGGTCGCAGGGCATAAAATAATTCCAGAATTTATTCAAAATGAAGCCACAGCAGAGAATATAACCCCTGCAATCCAAAAAATTTTAAATAACAAAAAGTATAGAGACAAAATGATAACTGATTTAAAAAAGACGCATCAAAAAATGATCGATAAAAACCAGACCATTGACATATCTCAATTAACAACAAAAATCCTAAAAAATGATGAGCATAAAACATGATTACGACTCCAGCATAATTCAAAAACCAATAAGACAACAAAATAAAACACAAAAAATAGTCCTGATTTATTAATTTGGTCGCTTTGTGATTCTTAAACCATAAAATAGTCAACATAAATAACCCAAATTGTTCGTATGTTTTTTATGGCACAAATAATTTGGGCTATTTATATAACTATTATTTGGAGTTTAAAATTATGAATAAATTTAATAAGGTTTTGGTTGCATTATCGTTTTTTTGTTTTGTTGGTGTTGCATCTGCTAATGAGGGTTTTACTGCATTAGAAAAATCAGCAGGTGGCAAACCCACAAGTTTTATGGTTGATGGTAAAAAGGTAGTAGGTAATATTTATTATCCTAATAACTATAAAAAAGGCGACAAATTAAAAGCACTTGTTGTGGTAGGTCCCAAAGGTGCAGTAAAAGAGCAAGTTCAAGGCAATTATGCAAAAAAACTATCAGATAAGGGTTTTGTAACACTTGTTATTGATCACAGAACATACGGTCAAAGCGAAGGCACACCTCGCCATTTTGAAAACCCAGAGATGAAAGTTGATGATGTAAAAACAGCTATAAATCATATTGGCACTTTACAAGGCGTGGATAAGGATAAAATTGGGGTTGTCGGAGTTTGCAACGGTGGCGGTTTTGGGGCTGCGGCATCAATATATGACAAAAATGTTAAAGCCTATGCGTCTGTTGCGGGTATCTTTGATATGAGAGATCAAATAGTAAGCCAAAAAGATGGCATAAAAAAACTTGATGCTATTATGAAAAAATCAGGCGATGCGAGACAAAAATATTTGAAAACAGGCGAAGTAGATTATGTTAAACAAATGACCGAGGCTGATAAAAAAGCAAACAAGCTGAGAAAAGAGGCTGCTGATTATTATTTAACAAAAAGAGGCAGAGTGCCAAATTGGGGTGAAAATAAAATGGCAACTATGAGTATGGAAAAAAGAAGAAGTTTTAATATCACAGATCAATTAAAATATATGACAGCTCCATATCTTGCTATTGCAGGCAGCAATGCCTTGACTTTGGGATACAGCAAAACAGCCTTTAATAGAGCAGCAGGAGATAAAGAGATTTTTGAGGTAAAAGGTGCATCGCATGTTGATTTATATGATGTTGATAAATATGTAGACCAAGCAGTAAATAGAATGACTGCATTCTTTAATGAGAAAATTAAATAGACTGTGAGATAACTAATCTTGCAGTTTTACAGAGCAGAAACAAGCCCAAAAAAGAGAATCCCGTCATTGCGAGTGAGCTTGCGAACGAAGCAATCTTATGAGGGTAAACGGATGCCAAAAGAGATAACCACCCTGACCACTTTAAACAGCAAGTGGTCAGGTCGTTATGACGGATTATTTTTTATTCGGCAAATATGTAAGATTTAGTTATTTCACATCCTGTGATGGTGGTTTTTTAGGAGAATAAATTGAGTCCATCTTTTTTTTTCGCTTTATTGATTGCAATGGTGAGTGTAGGCTCGCTATTGATTTTATCTTTACTTGCCAGCAGAAAAAATAATCAAGTAGCAAATTATTTGCTATCAGGTTTGGTTGTTTTATTTTGTTATTATGCACTAATTAAAATTTTAAGCAATACCTCTGAAATTCTTGATTATCCTGATTTAATTCGCACTTACCGACCATTGTTTATACTCGCTTGTAGCATTATTTATTTATATTGCAAAGCATTGACTACACATAATTTCAAATTCGTAATTAAAGATACTTGGCATCTTGTGCCATTTTTGGTGTATGCGTTGGTGATGATTCCTTTTTTTGTATCAGATGAGGCAACAAAAATAGCAAGCCTATCACAACAACCTTTTACTTTTGTCTGGTTTATTGAACGTGGTTTTTGGTTAGTTATTTTTGTTTTTTATTCTGCTGTCTCATTTAGAGTATTAAAAAACCACAAACAAAAAATCAAAGATATTTTTTCTACCATTGAACATGTAAAATTAAATTGGTTGCGAAATTTATTAATATTATTTTTTACAATTTGGATGTTAGCTTTGGTTCGTTTTTTAACCGCTTATGGCAAGGTAGGTTATGAAAACAAATTAGCCGTCCCTATTTTAATGTGTTTAATTATTTTTTTAATAGCTATCTATGCTTTGCGTCAGCCTGAAATATTTGACAATCGTTGGGATAATTATTTTAATGATGAGGATTTTGCAAAAAATAATAACATATCAGGGCAACAACAAAAATACAAGGCGGATCCCCATCATAAGTGCAACACTCCAATAGGTTAAAAGGATATAATAAATCACTTTTTAACCTATCAAAATTAAGGAGTGATTATATGAAACAATATATCCAGTTAACCTGTGAGG
>Ga0164315_10000195_pt1 | contig 38429 bp, 36 predicted proteins | sample GuaBasSedimGuay6_FD_113737 | JGI IMG/M metagenome (GOLD analysis project Ga0164315, IMG submission 113737) | Subseafloor sediment microbial communities from Guaymas Basin, Gulf of California, Mexico - Guay6, Core 4569-2, 0-3 cm | ecosystem: Environmental > Aquatic > Marine > Hydrothermal vents... | reverse complement strand
GCAGCTGCGGACATACCCTACTCCTGTTTAAGATTTACTTTACAGATTACGAACCTCGGCCAGTGACCGAAATTTGGGGTACAAAATGGGGGCAATTCATCATTTTTCAAGCCGATGAATTGCCGGTCAGACGTTTTTCCGCATTCAGGATCAGCTTTTTCCGGGCAACTCCGCTATGGCATAACCCCTGGCTGATAATTCATCATCCTGGTTGGTAGCAATAATGCTGAATTCCACATAGTTTTTATTGTCTTCCTGGAATTTTCGCATTACCTCTCCATTAAGGTACACCGTGTCCCCTTCCGGATTATGCCTGCGCACCTCAGACTTTAGTTTGTAAAGCATGCCGTCATCGCCAATCCAGTCGGTTATCAACTGGCTCATCCAGGAACAGCGTTCAGGACCGTAGTCATAGGCTCCGGGTGCCCCCACCTTGAGCGCCAGCGCTTCGTCCCAATGTACTCTTTCAGGGCAGTCCGGAACCCCGAAGCGGTTTTTGATGGCCAGGCCTGGATGCTGATCGTACATATCACTAGCCAGCTTATTGGCGCGGATATAAAGTCCACCCCAACCCTGGGTGTAAGCGATAAATCCAGTAATTGTCATCGGACCCTTGACCAGCGTGGGCAAGGCCTCGCCTTCTTTTACGTCTTCCCAGTAGCGAGTCTCAGCACCACGGCGTTTTTCATTTCGGTAGAGATCGTATATCGCTTCGATCTCCTCGTCGGTATACACTTTGTGGTCGCGATTTTTAACATCGGTATATTTGGTGCCGGTTTCACGGGCCTGATCTCTGTCGGTGCGAAAACACCAGGTATCAGCCTCGGAAATCAGGTCACCCTCACCGTCGTAATAATCACAGTGATAGATTTGCTGAAAAGATCTGCCCGCAAAACGGGTATTGTGCTCAATGAGATCCTTGAGATAAACCACCGTATTAATTTCAGTATTACGCACAATTGGTTTATGCCAGGTGAAATCAACCCCGGCAAACATGGCGTGTATGCCCGGCAAGCCACCAACATAGCCGCTAGCGATTCGGTCACAGGCGAACAGAAAAGAAGGCAAGCCAATAATTCCCCCATACTGGGTATTTTTGGCATATTGCGGGTCACACCAGAGCGGATTGTCATCACCTATCCCGTGAGCATAATGACGGATATTGTCCCGTGTCGCCTCATAGCACCAGGGTTCTATCGTGTCCTCAATCTTTACTCCTATGCGACTGCGCAGGTCCGCCACCCCCGCTTCCGTTATCCCAACAAATTCTCGTTTTATTGCTTCCGACATATTAATTTCCAGTCAGTTATTGTTTATAGCGCTCAGTTAAAAGAGGCTCCGTAGGGTGATATCAACTTATCTATACATAAATTACAAAGGCCTCAATATAGCAGATAAGCCATTCACTTTATCGTGCTATCACGATACGCCAAAAGACCCTGTGCCGATAAAATGGAACTGCAATTTCCGGTACACTAACTCACTGTGAATATAAATCGATAGTTGATAAGGAAGTTTTACATGAGCAACGCGCCACTCCGTTATGCCTCCACCGTCATTCTGGTACGTGATGGTGCCCAGGGTGTCGAAGTGTTACTCCAGGAACGCAGCGGAAAGTCAGAGTCTTTTGGCGGAATGTTTGTATTCCCCGGGGGCAAGGTCGATCTGCACGATGCGGACAAGCAATACGAAGCAATCTACTCAGGACACAAAGACAGCGACGCCAGCGCCATTCTCAGCGTACCCGAATATGGACTAGCTTACTGGATGGGTGGTATTCGCGAATGTTTTGAAGAGGCTGGTATCTTGTTAGCCTACGACAAACGGGGCGATATTGTCAGCTTTAACGACACAGAAACCAAACAGCGCTTTACTGCCCACCGGGAGGCCCTCAATGCCGGTGAATCAAGTTTGCTGGACATCTGCCGGCGGGAGGAACTAACGCTGGCAACGGACCAGATGTACTATTATAGCCACTGGGTGACACCGGTAAGCCAGCCACGGCGCTTTGATACACGTTTCTTTGTCTGCCAGGCACCAGAAAACCAGGAACCAGTCATCGATAATCACGAAGTGGTATCCCAATGCTGGATCAACCCAGCAGAGGCCATTCGCCGGCAACAGGAAGAAGGTTTCCAAATTTTTTTCCCGACCATTAAAAACCTCGAACCACTCTGCCAATACCAAAACGTCGCCACACTATTACAGGGCGTTGCAGCAATAGTCGAATTTCCGCGTATATTACCTCTGCGTAAAGATGCGGATTCAATGATCCCCTTAATTCCAGGTGATGAAGGTTATATTCATAACGAGACGGCGGAAACCCACTACTAGGCCCTGCCGCCAATACGAATAGATAGCCACCGCAACTACAGACAGGCAAATATGAGCATTGATACCCCTGAGCGACACACCGACGGACAGATCACCACTGAACAGCGCGGGCATATATTTTTAATGGGCATTGACCGCCCGGAAAAATACAACGGATTCACGCCGAAAATGTTTACTGAACTGGCCGATGCCTATGCCGAACTGGAAGACAACGATGAACTCCGCGTCGGCATCTTATATGCCCATGGCAAAAACTTTACCGCAGGCCTCGATCTACCTAAATTCGCTGATGCCATGAAAGCGGGCGAGCCTATTCTGCCCACCAATGGCGTTGACCCATTTTCCCTGGCGCCCCCTTTTCGCACCACCCCTGTCATCGCCGCCATGAAAGGCATCTGCTATACCGTGGCTATCGAGCTAATGCTGGCTACTGAAATTGTAGTGTCCTCCGAAAGTGCTCGTTATTCTCAACTTGAAGTGGGTCGCGGGGTGATGGCCGCCGCCGGTGCCACCTTTAGAATGGTGGAGCGTGCAGGCTGGGGTAATGCTATGAAAATTCTACTAACCGGCTATGAATTTAATGCTCAGGAAGCGCTGCGCCACAACTTTATCCAGGAGGTAGTAGCCGATGGCGAAGAACTCAACCGCGCTCTTGAGCTAGCTGAAGAAATCACACAGCAGGCACCCCTGGCCGTGCGAGCAACAGTAAAAAGCTCACGCACTTATTACTTTAATGGCCCTCAGGCCACGGTAGCAGGTTACCGGCCGATTATGACCGAACTAGCTAACAGCGAAGATGCCGCTGAAGGCGTGCAGTCGTTTATCGAGAAAAGACCGCCGGTTTATAAAGGCAAATAAGCGGATCGCATCGACGAGCAAGCGGGCTTATACACAAGGTGCGGAGAAGTTAATAGAACACAGAGCGGATACATGCCCCGTGTTCTATTAACAATACAGTTTTTATCCTACCCACCGAGGTTGCTAGCAAGAAAACTTTTTAGCCGATCCCATGCATCAGTGGCCGCTGCCTCATTATAGGAGGCCCGGTTATTGCAGAAAAACCCGTGGTCGGCATCGGCATAGCGCTTAATCTCGTAATCCTTACCCAGGTCTTTTAGACCCGCATCGACCGCCTCGACCTGATCCAGGGGAATAAAACCATCCTGATCAGCAAAAAACAGTAACATCGGGCACTTAATATTAGCCGCCTGTTCCAGGTGGTTGGCAATACCACCGCCATAAAAGGGTGCCGCCGCTGCTATTTTATCCGGCAACTCACAGGCACAGAGAAAGCTCAAACGCCCGCCCATACAAAAGCCCGTCACGCCCAGCGAACCAGCTTTAACCTTACCGGTTTGCTCCATAAAGTCGATGGCGGATTGCATATCTTCGATAAATGCATCATCTTTTACTGCCTGCATCAACTCAATGGCTTTGGGCAGTTCATCGTAACTGACCTTATTGTCCGGCAACGAACGATAATAGACATCTGGGGCCAACGCCGCATAACCTTCAGCGGCTAAACGATCGGCGACATCCTTGATATGGGGCACCAGCCCAAACGCTTCGATCAATACGATCACCGCCGGAAAGGGACCGTCCCCTTCCGGTAGAGACCAGTGGGCAGGCATAACGCCATCCCGGGTTTTTATTTCGACAGTTTGTTGTTGAACCATGACAGTCCTCCTCTGTTTTACACTAGTAAAAAATATTGATCCCCGAGCTTACTCTATTGTCCGGGTTGAGGTAAATCAGAACACTCCGTCGCCTGTCGAAAACTATTCGATACAAAAAAGAGCGGTAAGCGCCACTCTTTTTCCGGCCACAAATATTTCGCTATGGAATGTTGATAGAAATATTTGCTACTGTATTACCAGCCAGTTATTTCTTTCAAACCATCACCAATCTCAGCAAGACTACGCACGGTCTTAACACCGGCATCCTCCAGCGCTGCAAACTTCTCATCCGCTGTACCTTTACCACCGGAAATAATCGCACCAGCATGACCCATGCGCTTGCCTGCGGGGGCGGTAACCCCAGCGATATAGGAAACCACAGGCTTGGTAACATTGGTTTTAATATAGGCCGCAGCTTCTTCTTCGGCGGTGCCGCCTATCTCACCGATCATAACGATAGCTTCTGTTTTATCATCCTTCTCAAACAATTCGAGGATGTCGATAAAGCTAGAACCGGGGATGGGATCGCCACCAATACCCACACAGGTGGACTGACCAAAACCGTAGTCGGTAGTTTGTTTAACAGCTTCGTAAGTAAGGGTTCCCGACCGGGAAATAACACCGACTTTGCCTGGCAGGTGGATATGTCCGGGCATAATGCCGATTTTGCATTCACCGGGAGTGATCACGCCGGGACAGTTAGGACCGATCAAACGCACACCTAGTTCATCACATTTCACTTTACACATGAGCATATCAATAGTCGGTATGCCTTCGGTGATACAAACGATTAGTTTGATACCGCCATTTGCCGCTTCGAGAATAGAGTCTTTACAAAACGCTGCGGGCACGTAAATCACTGACGCTGTTGCACTGGTGGCTGCCACCGCATCGGCGACAGTATTAAAAACCGGCAAGCCCAAATGTTCCTGTCCGCCTTTACCCGGCGTGACACCGCCGACCAGTTTAGTGCCGTATTCCAGCGCCTGCTCGGAGTGCATGGTGCCCTGGGAGCCTGTAAAACCCTGGCAGATAACTTTGGTATTTTTATCGATAAGTATGCTCATGAATTTGTCTCCGCAGCTTTTACTGCCTGTTCAGCGGCATCACTCAAACTCGTAGCGGCAATAATATTGAGGCCGCTATCGGCCAGTAATTTTGTACCTATCTCGGCATTGTTACCTTCCAGGCGAACGATGACAGGGACAGACACACCCACCTCTTCGACGGCACCGATGATGCCTTCGGCGATCAGGTCGCAGCGAACGATGCCGCCAAAAATATTCACCAGCACTGCTTTAACATTATCGTCGGACAAAATAATTTTAAAGGCCTCGGTAACACGTTCTTTGGTGGCACCACCGCCGACATCAAGGAAATTAGCCGGGAAGCCACCGTGGATTTTGACGATATCCATGGTGCCCATAGCCAGACCGGCGCCGTTGACCATACAGCCGATGGCACCATCGAGGGCCACATAGTTTAAATCCCATTCTGCGGCGTGAGCTTCTCGGGCATCCTCCTGACTCGGATCGTGCATATCTTTCAATTCAGGCTGCCGGTATATGGCGTTACTGTCTATGTTGATTTTCGCATCGAGGCAATGAAGGTTGCCCTCATCGGTAATAACCAGGGGATTAACTTCCAGCAGGGCCAGATCTTTTTCTTCAAATAATTTCGCGAGACCCATAAATATACGGGTGAACTGGCCGATTTGTGCACCGGATAAGCCGAGCTTAAATGCAAGTTCTCTACCCTGATAAGGCTGCGCACCAGTCAGCGGATCAATCGCCGCCTTTAAAATTTTCTCGGGTGTCTCTTCGGCTACCTTCTCAATTTCAACGCCGCCTTCGGTGGAGGCCATGAAAACAATACGGCGCGTGGCACGGTCAACTACCGCTCCCAAATATAATTCCTGGGCGATATCGGTACAGGTCTCAACCAGTATGCGACTAACCGGCTGGCCGTCAGCATCTGTTTGATAAGTCACCAGGCGTTTACCCAGCCATTTGTCTGCAAACTCTCTGATATCGTCTTTATTGTCCACCAGCTTTACGCCGCCAGCTTTACCACGACCACCAGCATGAACCTGGGCTTTAATCACCCACCGTTGACCACCTATCTTATCGGCTGCGGCTACCGCCTCATCCACGGTTGCAGCGGCAATGCCCTCGGAAACAGGCAGACCATATTGGGCAAATAACTGCTTACCCTGATACTCGTGTAAATTCATACTGATATTCCAGTCGGTTAATGAAAAAGATGAAAACCTATATCTTGTTAAAACTTAAAACTACTTTTTTTGTTTACGCTTGCGACGGTTAGCAACATGAATAGCATGCCCATTTACCGCCAGTGCAGCTTCGTGCACTGCCTCAGACATAGTCGGGTGAGCAAAGACCATCATGCCAACATCCTCAGCGCTGGAGCCAAATTCCATGGCAATGGCCACCTGCTGCACCAGTTCCGCCGCTGATGGGCCGATAATGTGGGCTCCCAGAATCCGGTCCGTATCGGCGTGAGCCAGAATTTTAACCAGGCCATCGGTATCATCAGCTGCGAGGGCTCGACCACTGGCGGCAAACGGGAACATACCGACCTTGTATGGTTCACCAGATTGCTTTAGCTGTTCTTCAGTCTGCCCAACAGAGGCAATTTCAGGGTGGGTATAAACAACATTGGGAATAATATCGTAATTCATTTCGGTCAACTGCCCGGCAATGCGCTCAGCCACCATAACGCCTTCTTCTGAGCCTTTGTGGGCGAGCATCGGACCCCGCACCAGATCTCCCACCGCCCAGACGCCCGGCGCATTCGTGGCGCAATAATCATCGACAAAGATGGAGCCACGTTCATCCAGGTTAACGCCACTATCTTCAGACAGCAGATTGTCCGTGTAGGGCTGTCGACCGACACAAACAATCAGTTGATCAAAAATTTCCTGCTGCTCTTCTCCCTCAGCATTCTGGTAGGTGACCGTGACCTTGCCACGCTTGACCTCACTACCAGTAACACGGCAGGCCATGCGTATATCCAGCCCCTGCCGAGTAAACACTTTAATAGCTTCTTTAGCGATTTGCTTATCCGTCATGGCCAGAAACACATCCAGGGCTTCGAGCAATATCACTTCGGAACCGAGCCGGCTCCAGACGCTGCCCAGCTCCAGACCAATGACACCGGCACCGATAATACCCAGACGTTTAGGAACTTTGGTGATTTCCAACGCAGCTTTGGAATCGATGATGGTTTTGCCGTCAACAGGCGCAACGGGAATATCGATGGCCTCAGAACCCGTGGCGAGCACCACATTTTCCGCTTCAATCGTTTTGACCTTACCCTTGCTATCGGTGTACTCAACTTTTCGACCGGCCAATAATTTTCCGGTACCGAACAGGGAGGTCACACCATTGGCTTTGAACAGTCCAGCTATACCCCCGGTGAGTTGCTTGACGATGTCATTTTTGCGGGCAATCATCTGTTCGATATCGACTGTCACCGAGCGAGCATTGATGCCATGTTTACTCAACGAGGTTTTCGCTTCGTAGTATTTCATCGAACTGTCAAGCAATGCCTTTGAGGGAATACAGCCTTCGTTCAGGCAGGTCCCACCATTAACACCTTTACCGGCAGGGTCCTGATATTTTTCAATGCAGGCCGTTTTCAATCCCAATTGTGCAGCGCGGATGGCACACACATATCCCGCTGGACCAGAACCAATTACTACTACGTCGTATTTCTCAGCCATCTTAATCAACCATTAAATTGTTTAAATACAACAAATTAGATACTATATCTCAAGTAATATCTTCGCTGGGTTTTCAATCATATCCTTGACTGCAACCAGGAATAGTACAGCTTCGCGGCCATCAATCAGACGGTGGTCATAGGACAACGCCAAATTCATCATAGGTCGGATTAACACCTCACCATCTTCAGCAATGGGCCGCTCCTTGATGCTATGCATACCCAGAATAGCCGTTTGCGGAGGGTTTAAAATCGGCGTGGACATTAATGAGCCGTAAACACCCCCATTGGTGATGGTAAAGGTTCCACCGGTCATATCTTCAATGGTCAATTTTCCATCGCGGGCTTTGGTACCGTATTCAGCAATGCCACTCTCTATCTCAGCAATACTTAACTGGTCGGCATCACGCAACACGGGGACTACCAGCCCGCGATCGGTCGATACCGCCACACCAATGTCCTGATAACCATGATAGATCACTTCATTACCGTCTATGGAAGCATTAACCAGCGGGAAGCGCTTTAATGCCTCGACCACAGCCCTGACAAAAAAGCCCATAAAACCCAGCCGCGTACCGTTGTGGACCTGCTGAAACTGGTCTCTGAACTGGGTTCTTAAATCTATAATACGGTGCATGTCAACTTCGTTAAAGGTCGTCAACATGGCCGTACTTTGCGTCACCTGAAGCAAGCGCTCAGCGATCCTGGCCCGCATGCGTGTCATGGCAACGCGTTTTTCTATACGCTCCCCTGCAAAGGGAATATTCGAACCAGCCTCACTCGCTGGAGCCAGCGCAGATACTGCTGGTGCGGCCGCCGCAGGAACAGGAACTACTGGAGGCGGTACAAACTTAACGACATCCTCTTTGGTGATCCGGCCATCTTTACCGGTGCCTTGCACCTGGGCCAGGTTAATACCCTTCTCCGCCGCCCACTTTCGTGCCGCAGGACTCGCCATCACTTCAACGTTGGCCGCGACATCAGCACCCGGAGTGGACTGGCTTACAGTGGCTTCAACAACAGGTGCAGTCGCGGACTCTAGCGCAGCACCCTGGGCATCGGTATCAAAACGTCCCAGAATCTCCCCACCGATCAAAATAGCTCCCTCGGGCTGAAGGATTTCGGTTAATGAACCGTTCTGCGGCGCAACGACTTCCAGCATCACCTTGTCGGTTTCAATATCGACTAATAGATCATCACGCGCGACAGCCTCACCCGGTTGCTTGTGCCATGTTGCAACGGCGCCCTCCTGAACTGATTCGGGAAATACCGGTACTTTTATATCAATTAGCATCGCCTTAGTTCCTTCCTGAATGATTATCGATTATGCCGTTATTCCAAGTGCTTCATTAATAAACTGAGCTTGCTCTTCGAGATGTGATGACATCTGCCCTGAGGCTGGCGCAGCCATGGCTTTGCGCCCTGCGTAGTGTAAATACAGAGAGTTATCATAGGCATTTAACGCGGCACGCATACGGTGCTGGCCCATATACCAGGTGCCCTGATTCATAGGCTCCTCCTGACACCAGGCTACATGCTGCACATTGCTGTACTGTTTAAGAGCCGCAATGAGGCGCTTATCATCGAAAGGATAAAGTTGTTCGATACGAATCAACGCGACATTTACTAGCTGTTGCGCTTCCCGCTCTTCGAACAAATGGTAATAGACCTTGCCAGAACAAAGCACCAAGCGCTCTACCGCTTCTGGCTCCACCAGATGGTTTGATATCAAGGTCTGAAAGCTACCCTCAGCCAGCTCTTCCAGGGACGATGTGGCCAGCTTATGCCGTAATATCCACTTCGGGCTCATGACAACTAAAGGCTTACGACAGGGCCGAATCATCTGACGGCGTAGCATATGAAATAACTGCGCCGGGGTGGTCGGATTGCAAACCTGGATATTGTGCTGGGCACAAAGCTGTAAAAAACGTTCCAGGCGGGCAGAAGAATGCTCCGGCCCCTGCCCTTCATAACCATGAGGCAATAACATTGTCAAACCACATAAGCGGCCCCACTTTTGTTCGCCACTGGTAATAAACTGGTCAATGACAACCTGGGCGCCGTTAACAAAATCACCAAATTGAGCTTCCCAGATAACCAGTGTATTAGGGGTGGATGCTGCGTAACCATATTCAAATGCCAGAACAGCTTCTTCTGATAAATAGGAATCATAAATATGACAGGCAGGCTGATCTTCCAACATATGCTGCAAGGGCGTATAGGCCTCGCCACTTTTTTGATTATGGACGACGGCATGGCGATGTGAAAAGGTTCCCCGCCCACAATCCTGCCCGGTCATACGGATACCATAACCCTCTTCGAGAAGAGTGCCATAGGCAAGCAGTTCAGCCATTCCCCAGTTAAGTGGCAGAGCACCACCGGCCATCTTGCGGCGGTCATCATAAATCTTTGCCACCTGCCGCTGCACAGCAATGCCTTCGGGGATATGGCTAATCTTCTGAGCAACTTCCTGCAATCTCTGAAAAGGCACACAGGTATCGCCAGGCGCGTCCCAGTCATGACCAATATAGGGTCGCCAGTCCACGAACAATGCCTCATCCGGCTCAGAGACCAGGGTGCTTAACACGTAAGTTCCGTCATCCAGGGACTGTCGATAACTTTCCAGCATGGCTTTCGATTCAGGCTCGGTGAGTACGGCCTCGGCAACCAGTTTTTCAGCATAAAGCGTTCGCGTAGTTCGCTGCTTGCGGATTTGCTCATACATCAGGGGCTGCGTGCCCGATGGTTCATCGGTTTCGTTATGGCCAGCGCGGCGATAACAAACCAGGTCGATAACCACATCCTTCTGGAATTCGTTGCGATAATCCATCGCCACTAAAGTTGTGAACATTACCGCATCGGGATCATCACCATTAATGTGAAAAATCGGCGCCTGAACCATCTTACCGATATCGGTGCAATATTCTGTGGAGCGGGCATCATCCTGGCGACTGGTGGTGAACCCCACCTGGTTATTAAGCACCAGATGCACCGTGCCGCCGGTTTTGTAAGCGCGAGTCTGGGACATTTGCAGGGTTTCCATGACTACACCCTGACCCGCAAACGCAGCATCACCGTGGATAATAATGGGCACCACCTGATTACCCCTGCTATCCCCACGTCGGTCTTGCCGCGCTCGGGTTGAACCCTCAATCACCGGCGCAACAATTTCCAGATGCGAAGGATTAAAATTGAGCGCCAAATGCAACTCACCGCCGGGGGTCATGATATTGGATGAAAAGCCCTGATGATATTTGACATCACCGGAAGAGTTAATCAGCTTTTTGCCTTTAAACTCATCAAATAGCTGCGCAGGATCCTTGCCGAGAATATTAACCAGCACATTGAGGCGGCCACGATGGGCCATACCCAGAACGATTTCCCGGGCACCGTATTCGCCTGCTCTCTGGATAAGACCATCGAGCATGGGAATCATACTTTCGGCACCCTCCAGGCCAAAGCGTTTGGTGCCAGGAAATTTAGCTTCCAGATGCCGTTCAAGCCCCTCTGCAGCGGTCAGCCTTTCAAGCACATCAATACGAGCCTGGTCTCCATATTCGGCACGGGAACGAATCGATTCAAAACGCTGTTGCAGCCACTGCTTTTCGTCCAGGGCAGTAATATGCATAAACTCAGGGCCAACCTGACCACAATAGGTCGCCTGCAAAGTCTCGATAATATCTCGAAGTGTGGTTTCTTCTTTACCTATGTAGAGGGGCCCTGTTTGAAAGGTGGTATCAATATCGGCATCGGTGAGGCCGTGAAAAGCCAGTTTAAGATCGGGGACATCTTCCCGTTCCATCAAACCAAGCGGATCGAGGTTTGCCTGTTGGTGACCGCGTTCCCGATAGGAGGAGATAAGCTGAAGCACCTTAACCTGCTTGCGCTCGTGCTCAACATTAACACCCCCAGATCCCGGAGCAGGCAGAGGTCGTGAGCGCCTGCGCCCAAGCAGCTTAAAATGGGCCTGAATTGTATCGTGAGATGAATCCGCTCCGGCGTGACCGTTAGTGCGCGGCAGTGAATCAAAAAAAGCGCGCCACTGTTCAGGTATCACATTGGGGTCGTGGAGATAATCTTCGTATAAGCCTTCTACGTAGGCTGCATTGCCCCCGGAAAGATGGGAGGAACGGAGAAATTGTTCCATGATACTTTCTTGCATCACTTCATCTCCAACGTTACCAAACGCATTTTAAAGAATGTATTTATTGTACTGATCAATCAAACAGTACTGATCGATTAAACTGTACCGCCATACCTGCACCGCTACACAAGGGCCGTGGCGCCTGCACATGAACTGCAACTACGTGCCACTACTCAACAGCATATTACGAATATGACCAATCGCTTTAGTCGGATTTAAACTTTTAGGACACACCGAAATACAGTTTTGAATGCCATGGCAGCGGAATACGCTGAACGGATCATCCAGCGCAGACAAACGCTCCTCGGTTGCGGTATCACGACTATCTGCCAGAAAACGATAAGCCTGTAACAAGCCAGCGGGACCGATAAACTTATCAGGATTCCACCAGAATGAGGGGCAGCTGGTTGAACAGCAGGCGCAAAGAATACATTCGTACAGACCATCGAGCTTTTCCCTTTCCTCGATTGACTGCAGCCTTTCTATTGCTGGCGGCGGGCTATCATTCAATAGATAGGGCTGAATTTTTTCGTATTGTGCGTAGAACTGGCTCATGTCGATGACCAGATCCCTGATCACCGGCAGGCCCGGCAGGGGACGCAGGATCAGCTTGTTTTTCTTAACACATTCCGACAGTGGCATAACGCAGGCCAGGCCGTTCTTGCCATTCATATTGATGCCGTCAGAACCACACACACCTTCGCGACAGGAACGTCTGAATACCAGAGTCGTGTCCTGGGCTTTTAACAGTTCAAGAACATCCAGAACCATCAGGTCTTTACCCTCGGTATCCAATTCAAAGTCCTGCATAAAAGGAGCAGAATCTTGTTCCGGGTTATAGCGGTAAATACTGACTTGAAGCATTCTGTTTTCCGTTGGGTTTAATATCGTTGACAACCTGGATTTATCAACATTAATAGCTGCTATTTACTGGACCTGAAAATTTAATAAACGCGCGCTTTCGGTGCAAATGCCTCGCGGGTCACCGGCGCAAAGTTGACCGCTCGTTTTTTTACCGATTTATCGGCGGGAAAATACAGAGAATGGCATAACCAGTTTTCATCATCGCGTTCTGCAAAATCTTCCCGAGCATGGGCGCCACGACTCTCTTTACGCTCTTCAGCAGCAATGGCTGTTGCCTCCGCCACTTCAAGCAAGTTCTGTAATTCCAGGGCTTCAATACGTGCGGTATTGTAAGCATTACTCTTGTCTTCGAGACCTACACCTTCAATACGCCTGCGTAAATCAGCAAGTTTCTGGACGCCTTCCTGCATAAAGTCACCGCGCCTGAAAACACCAAAATGGTTTTGCATAATTGTTTGTAACTCCTTGCGCATGCCCGCCACAGAGTCGTTACAATTATTACTATTGATCCCATTCAGGCGCGCCATAGCAGCGTCAATATCGCTATCCGATGCATCGCGTTGCTCTATACCTTCACGCAATGCTTTTTCAATGAAGAGGCCAGAAGATCTGCCGAACACGATCAAATCCAGCAGTGAGTTCCCGCCCAGTCGATTGGCACCATGTACCGACACGCAGGCCGCTTCGCCGCAGGCGAAAAAGCCATCGATAACCTTATCATTACCCTGGCCATCCTGAGCAAGTGCCTGGCCATGAACATTAGTAGGGATACCACCCATCATGTAATGACAGGTCGGCACCACAGGTACCAGCTCTTTTACGGGGTTAACGTGGGCAAAAGTTTCCGCAAGCTCACAGATACCAGGCAGACGACTGTGCAAAACTTCTTCGCCCAGGTGATCGAGTTTAAGAAATACGTGATCGCCATCCGGCCCACAACCGCGACCCTCAAGCATTTCCAGCACAATAGAACGGGCTACCACATCACGTCCCGCCAAATCTTTGGCATTGGGGGCGTAGCGCTCCATAAAACGCTCGCCGTCCTTATTGACCAGATAACCACCCTCGCCCCGGCAACCTTCTGTCACCAGCACGCCGGCACCATGTATGCCAGTCGGATGGAATTGCCACATCTCAATATCCTGCACAGGAAACCCTGCCCGCAGGGCCATGGCAACACCGTCGCCGGTATTTATATGTGCATTTGTAGTAGATGCATAAATACGCCCGGCACCACCGGTCGCAAACACGGTTGCCTTCGACTTGATATAAACAACTTCACCGGTTTCGATCTCTATGGCGATCACGCCAACCACGGCACCATCCTGGTTTTTAACAATATCCACCGCAAACCATTCGTTAAGGAAAACCGTATTATTTTTGAGATTGCCCTGATATAGCGTGTGTAACAAAGCGTGGCCGGTCCGATCAGCTGCAGCGCAGGTACGTGCGGCCTGACCCCCGTTACCAAAATCTTTGGACTGCCCACCGAAAGGTCGTTGGTAAATCCGTCCTTCCTCGGTACGGGAAAACGGCAGGCCCATGTGTTCCAGTTCGAAGACAGCCTCCGGGCCTACAGAACACATATACTCGATGGCATCCTGATCACCAATATAGTCAGAACCCTTGACGGTATCGTACATATGCCATTGCCACTGATCAGCAGGATCATCACTGGCAATAGCGCAGGTGATACCCCCCTGAGCAGAAACAGTATGAGAGCGAGTAGGGAAGACTTTGGTAATAACGGCTGTTTTATAACCAGATTGAGCCAGCTGTAGAGCGGCACGCATGCCTGCCCCGCCACCACCGACAATAACACCATCAAACGACATGGTTCGTACGTTAGCCATTAACTCAAATCCCCCAGAGAATTACGATAGCCCAAACCACATAAGTCAGAGTCATCGCTATCATACCCAGTTGCAGAAAAATTCTGATGGCTGTTGCCCTGGGGCCAAGCAGTCGCACCGTGACATAATCAGTCAACACCCCCCACATACCGATCCAGGCATGAGCCGCAAGCGAGAGCACTGCAAACAAACTGAGTAAGCGCACAAAAAAGTTGCCGTGCAAAGCTTTCCAGTCCGCGTAAGTGACTTCACCACCACAGACCAGATAACCAAAAACAAACACCATATAAACAGTCATGACCACGGCACTAACACGTTGCAGTAGCCAGTCAGACAGACCATTGCGGCCAAAACTTGTTACATTACCTACAGCCATATCCAGGCTCCAACTATAATAATAGACAAGGCTGCAAATCCGATGACGATTCTGGCGCCTAACACACCACCTTCCAGAGTTTCGCCAATACCAAAATCCATAAATAGATGACGTATGCCTGCTATTAAATGATAAACAAGTGCAGCCAATATCCCCCACAAAACAAGTTTTGCAAACGGGGAAGTCAATATCGCTTTGAGGGAATCAAAACTTTCCTGAGAAGCCAGGCTGGCATCCAGCATCCACAATAATATGCCAGTTGCGAAAAATAGCACTACACCGGAGACACGGTGCAGTATGGATGTATATGCGGTGATCGGAAGGCTGATAGTTCCGATATCGAGATTGACAGGTCTTTTATCGTTCACAATGAACGGCACCTCCAGGTTACGCTTACTGTTCGCACTGCTAAGTTCGAAATCTACTTCTACCAGGCTCTTACCCGGCTGAAACTTGGCTAAAATCTAACTGAGTCCGACTTTTACATGGTCACCCAGGCTGTAATCTTTCTGTACTAACCTCTACTAAATCAGCACCAGGTCGATCCTGAAAGAGGCACAAAAAAAGGGCACCCAAATCGACGGAAACCCCAGTGGCTCTAGCCAAACCAGCTGTTTATAATCGCGGCGTAGTATAGGTCTATTAATTCCTGATTACAACGAAACGACCTATTCTCGATACTCAAAACACAACCGTAATATGCCATACAGGTATGACCTAAACCAGACAATAGCACCAAAAACGTGCGCTTAGCGTCTACTGAAGCAAGCACTCACCTTCTGTTACTGATGATCCAGTCACTTATAGTCCAATGCAAATTGACAAATACGCACCGACAGATATAGTGTCCCGCCTCTGCAATTCCATCATCTGCCCGCGCAACTTAATTTAGGTTGCATTTTGAGGAGAATCCTATGACAGACAAAAAAGCCGTTCTTAATATAGACGGATTTGACACAGAGATAGACCTGCCTGTTCTCTCCGGCACCCTCGGGCAGGACGTCATCGACGTCAGTTCACTAACTGCCAATAATATATTTACCTTCGACCCCGGCTTTACCTCGACCGCCTCCTGCGAATCAAAAATCACCTTCATCGACGGCGCTAAAGGAGTTTTGTTACACCGGGGTTATCCCATCGAGGAGCTGGCCGAAAAAGCCAGTTATCTGGAAACCTGTTATCTGCTGCTTAACGGTGAGCTGCCTGATGCCGCGCAAAAGGCTGAATTTGAAAGTATCATTACCTCTCATACCATGGTCAACCGCTCCATAGAGCAGTTTCTTGCCGGGTTCAGACATGATGCTCACCCCATGGCCATTATGTGTGGCGTCGTCGGTGCGATGTCTTCCTTTTACCATGACTCTATCGATATCAACGATCCTACCCACCGGATGATCACTGCGCACCGCTTGATCGCAAAAATGCCGACTCTGGCGGCCATGTGCTACAAACATTATGTAGGCCAGCCCTATATGTACCCCAAGAACGACATGAATTATGCGGAAAATTTCCTCCACATGATGTTCGGTACACCCTGTGACATGCCCAAGGTAAGCCCAGTGCTTGCCAATGCAATGGATCTACTATTCCTCTTGCACGCAGACCATGAACAAAATGCATCAACATCAACTGTGCGCCTCGCGGGCTCTTCGGGTGCCAACCCTTTCTCCTGTATTGCCGCAGGTATTGCCGCTCTGTGGGGGCCATCTCACGGCGGCGCTAATCAGGCAGTGCTGGAAATGCTCAACGAAATCGGTGATGAAAAGCACATCGACAAGTTTATCAAACGGGCCAAGGACAAGGACGACTCATTCCGCCTGATGGGCTTTGGACACCGCGTATACAAAAACTTTGATCCTCGCGCCAGGGTAATGAAGAAAGCCTGCGACGATGTACTAGCAGAACTGGGACTGGAGGATGACCCATTACTGAGAATCGCTACACGGCTCGAGCAGATAGCGCTTGAAGATGACTATTTCGTTAGTAAAAAATTGTATCCAAATGTAGATTTCTATTCCGGCATCATCATGAAAGCCATCGGCATACCCACCGAGATGTTCACCGTAATTTTTGCCACTGGCAGAACGGTGGGCTGGGTTGCGCACTGGAACGAAATGATAAGCAACCCATATAAAATTGGCCGTCCGCGACAGCTTTATACCGGCCCCAGTCAGCGCAGCGTACAAGCTATGGATGAACGCTAAATCAGTGTTGCCTCCGACAAGACACGCTATCCATGAACCTGAATCGGACCATCACGCTTTCACCCGATGTTATTTCCCAGGAGGTATCAGGCGAAACGGTATTGCTTGATCTGGACACTGAGAATTACTTCGGCCTCAATGAAGTGGGGACCCGAACCTGGCAACTAATCAAGTCAACTGGTGACCTCCAGGCGGTCTATGACACACTGCTGGCAGAGTATGAAGTTTCCGAAGCTCGACTAAAACAGGACCTCGACACCTTGCTAACGGAGATCGAACGACTCGGGCTAATCACCCTCGGTGAAAAAGACGCCTGATAGCAATACCCCCGATAATAAGATCCCCGATAGTAAAGCCCTCTATAGTAAGTCCCCTGATGGAAAAGCCCCTGGTGGTAAGCCCCTGGTAACGAGGTAATCAAACAGACCATCGAACAAACCGTCAAAATAGTACAGTGAAGCAAAAAAGCTGGGCGGATGTTTTTGCCTGTCGGTTTTAGTGGCAAATTACTCAGGCTTATTGCCCAGTAATCGACCAGCATGTTTGGGCACGGGCAACTTCAGATGCTCCTCTAGCGCAGCAGCAATACGTTGCCGGGTAACACCAGGAAAGGCAGCGCTCTTGCGCTTATCCATATCTACATGAACTGCTAAACATTCGTTCATGGCGACCACATCAGCAACGCCAGCCTCATACATATAGTGAATATAGCGCATACGCTTTTCATCGCAGTCAAGCAATTGGGTAGTGATACATATTTCATTGCCCTCGAACACCTCACGCATGTAGTCAACATTGATTCCCAGGGTAAACATAGAACTGTTTTCCTGGGCGCGATAGTCGAGACCAATTCGCAGGTTATCGTAGAAATTATCAGTGGCTTTATCGAAGGCCAACACATAAAACGCGAGATTCATATGTCCGTTGTAGTCAACCCACTCGGGCAATACCGTCAACGTCGTTTCAATTAAACCTTGCTGCATAGGCCTACTCCTCAACTCAGACTTTCGTGGTCATTTTCATCGCAAAAATATCACTCCCGTTACATCTCAAATATACCTTGCGTACCAGGCTAACCGCCATTGTCATGCGCCTTAAAAAACTCTAGCAAGCTGTGTTCAAAACCCGGCCAGTGAGCGTGATTGCCATCACCCTGACAGAACATCGTTCGCACCCCGCCGCTACACCCCGCATATTCAACGCAGCCTCCGTGGGACAACGACGGACTGGGCTCGCCACATTGATTACACTGCGCCCACCAGCCCGCAACATTGTTACCATAATCGGGAAAATGACTATCGCCCTTATTGTGCATCAACATAACACTGACCGGTGGTGGACATTCATAATCGTCCATATCGTCACCCTGCATACCCATGGCACTGGGTGCAATGACCGTCGGTGAGATAGCCCGCTCAGGCAATATTGCCAACGCATTGGATACTGTTCCGCCATCAGAATGGCCAGTGTAATAAACGTGATCGGTGGCCACACACCATGTATCCATAACCTGTTGAGGAATACTGGACAGTTCAATGAGAGCCTTGATTCCCAATGGCACGCTGGCCACATGAACGACGATATAACCCTGCTCTGTGGCCGGCCCGGTCAAACCGGTGAAGCGCTCGGAGAGGCTTTCGTTTAAGCCTGATGGCGCCCACACCATCAACAGTGGATGAGGGAAATTGCCGCGATAATTAGTCGGCGTCGTTACATTGAATCTTATTTTTTTGCCGGAATGCAGTAATTTATGATCAGCCACCAGCCCAGACTTCTCCATACACTGCTCGGCAGGCGCGGAGTCTACGGGATAATCAAAAGGCTGCGCCTGAAGATTATCACCGTCGTAACTGTAATTTTTGTATATATAAACTAGCGCCAGGGTGAGAGCCACGAGCAACACCAGGTAGACAATAGGCAGAGTGGACAGTCCGGCACTTTTTCGCCATTTATTCATAGGGAGCTTTTACTACGCTTATTCATAGGGCTTTCTTGATACTGCTTTTTTAAAGAGCTTTTCTATAAAACATTTTCCACGGTGCTTTTTTATTGATACTTTTTTATTGGTACTTTAGTTTACCGGTACTTTTTCCTCGCTGCTTTTTCCTCGGTGCTTTTCTACGGAGGTTCCCCCATAGAGCCTTCCCCCATGGAGCTTTCCCCAAAGAACTTTCCCCAAAGAACAAAGCCATGCTCACAGTTAACTCTCCATGTATTTTTGATCCACTTGTGGCGCTAATCACAAGGCAAGAAACCAGTAGACCAACACACAATAACGTAGGGTTTTACCAATTAATATAGCAATCAGGCTGGGTAACCAGCCCAGCCTTAACCAGCCGGCGGCCAAACACAAGCCATCACCAATTATCGGCACCCATGACAACAGTAATACTGGCGGGCCCCAACGCCTCACCCAGTCCAGTGCGCGGGATGATGGCTCCCGATATTTTCCCCGTTCTACCAGTCGCCTCTCCGACCACAGGCCAAGCCAGTAGGTGGAAGCACCGCCCAATGTATTGCCGACACTTGCCACTATCAGGGGTAACAGAGGGCTCATGGAGTCTTGTCCAACTATTAACAGTAACAGCGCCTCAGAACTACCCGGCAAGAGGGTCGCCGACAGGAAGCTACTCAGAGCCAGGCCGATTAAACCTGCGCTCTGTAAAAATAGCGATTCTTCCACGAAACTATTTTGCTACCTGTTTAACTGCGGGTGTATAGCAAACTCTTTGCCGCATGCCGTTGCCAGAATAGTCTGTACCGCTGGCATATGTGTCGAAATAACTTTTTCGATCTCCGCGAAACTAATCAGCGGCTGTGACTTTCCAGCGGCGGCATTAACCACCAGCGCCAGACATGCATAGGGCAAGCTTTTTTCCCGTGCCAGACCGGCTTCAGGCATGCCTGTCATGCCGACCAGATCACAGCCATCGCGCTCGAGGCGGTTGATCTCAGCTGCGCTCTCAAGTCGCGGCCCCTGAGTGGCAGCATAAACACCGTGCCTGACGATATCGCTGTGGTTTTCTTCAGCGGCATCAATTAATAACTTGCGGAGAACTGCATCATAAGGCTCAGTAAATTCCACATGTTGCAGCGCAACATTTGCCGAGTCGGAATAGGTATGCTCCCTGCCCCAGGTGTAATCAACAATCTGGTTGGGTACGACAATACTGCCTGCACCCATATCCTCGTGTATTCCGCCCACCGCATTAAACGCAAAGATATGGCTGGCACCGAGTTGCGCCAGGGCACTAACGTTAGCTCGATAATTCACTTTGTGGGGTGGAATGTCATGATCGTCACCGTGACGGGCAAGAAATAGCACTTTTTGTCCGCTCAGATTGCCAACACTTACCCGACTCGATGGTTCACCCCAGGGGGTATCAACAACCATTCGTTCAGTAATTTTCAAATTAGGCATCTGCTGCAAACCGCTGCCCCCGATGATCGCCGGCAAGGCTCGTTGATCGCTCACTTATTTTCCTCAGCCAGGATTTAATGCGGTCGATTGTGGAGCATTTTCTACGATATGCAGTGTCGAAGTCGGAAAGGCAACTTCCGCACCCCTGGCTTCAATAATGTCAGCCACTTTTAACAATACATCCTGTTTAATCTGGTGGTACTCCACCCAGTTTGTGGTATGGGTAAACGTGTAGATAAAAAAGTCCAGGGAACTGGCGGCGAACTGGTTAAAGTTGACCATCAATGTCTGTTGGCTGTCTATATCCGGATGACCTTCCAGCATAGTTTTAATGTCACTAACAATGCCTTCTACCACTCCTAAATCATCGTAGCGCACACCAATAGTTTCATATATGCGGCGGTTTAGCATACGCGAAGGGTTTTCGACTGCAATACTGGTGAATACCGCATTGGGTATATAGAGCGGTCGCTGATCAAAGGTGCGAATCCGCGTTAACCGCCAGCCGATATCTTCTACAGTGCCTTCAATTTCCTTGTCCGGTGATCGTATCCAGTCACCAACAGAAAACGGTCGATCCATATAAATCATCAAGCCACCAAAAAAATTGGCCAGCAAATCTTTTGCCGCAAAGCCTATCGCTATTCCGCCAATACCGCCGAATGCCAACACGCCGCCGACACTGTAGCCAAATAGCTGCATGGTAATCAGTACAGCCGTAACAATGGCTGAAATTCTGACCAATTTCCCCACTGCCCTGACAGTAGTTTCATCATAGGGTGCGGAAATATACGCTGGATCTATCAGATTTTTCTCAGCACGACTGACGAAATTGACAAAAAATAATGTGCCCAGGCAAAGCACTGCAACACGATTTATCGGCTCTACAAGTTCGTACCAGTTTGATTCCATCACGCGAGCAGCCACTCCGGCCGCAAAATTGATGCCGATCACCCAAACCAGCCAAACTGCAGGTTTACGAGATGCTTCAATCAGTGCGTCATCCCAGGCATTGTGAGTCCGAGCGGCACGACGTTCGATTGCCAGGATCAATTTGTTAACGACTAAACCCGACAAAAGCGCCGCTAGAACAATGATAAATATTTCTATCCACAGCCCAGATGATTGACCGGCGAATCGAGTAAGCCAGTTTTCAAAAGTATTCAGTATTTCTCCCCCGTGTTAATGACCCTGGCTCGCATGCTGAAGTGCGCGTATTAACCGCGCAGGTCACAGGACAATGCTATTCAGGAAATCTACCGTAGCCTCACGGCGATCATTTTGTTCGAGCGTTGCCCAGGTCCATACAGATTTTGCTTTCATTGTGCTCAGATCCACCCGGTCAGCAGAATGATCTTGCAGAGCAAGATCATTCACTACCTCCAGGGCGCCGGCGCGATTATTACATACCAGGACCATATCACAACCAGCTGTCAGCGCCGCGGCGGCCTTTTCTTTGAAGCCTCCGACCATGTCGGCGCCCTTCATAGATAAGTCATCACTAAAAACAACCCCCTGAAAACCTAGCTCACCACGCAATACTTCCTGCAACCAGAAACGTGAGAATCCCACTGCTTGCTCGTCAACATTCGAAAACACGATATGGGCCGGCATAATGGCCTGCAAGTGTGGCGCCAGGATTTTGAATGGCTGTAAATCATGGTCACGCAGGGTCGGTAGATCACGCTTATCACAGGGCGTTTCAAGATGGCTGTCGCCAGGTACACCACCATGCCCGGGAAAATGTTTGCCAGTAGCCGCCATTCCGGCTTCATGCATGCCTTCAATAAAAAACTTGATCGCCTGTGAAACCAGCCGAGGATCATCACCAAAAGATCTGTCACCGATAACCTGACAGTGCGTTCGATCCAAATCCAGCACCGGTGCAAAACTGAAGTCAAGTCCACTAGCTATCACTTCCGTAGCCATTAGCCAGCCGGTGTCTCGCAGCAATCGACTACCGGCTATCTCGTCTTTTTTGTAAAAGTCACCAAGAACCTGCATGGCGGGCAAGGAGGAATAACCTTCACGCATGCGTTGCACCCGGCCACCCTCCTGATCGACAGCCAATAGCAACTCCGGTCGCAGTTCGGATATTTCAGCCGTAAGCCCGGCTAGCTGTTGCCGAGACAAAAAGTTGCGCGCAAAGAAAATCACTCCGCCAACCTCAGGTCGCAATAGAAGGTGGCGTTCCTCACTGCTTAACTCGGCACCGACGAGATCAAGCATTACAGGTCCAGCAGTCATATTCTCCAGCCAGTCATTAGTGTATTGCGTTTATAGCAGGTAGGCGACCTTAGGCAGCTGATCAAGTACTGTCAATCACTGCAAAAAATATTTATCGGGGACAACGTCGATTCAGTCAGGCGTTTACCCCTAAACAGCACATTGCAGCAGCGCTTCCCTGTTAGATGAATTTATTATTACCCCATGGTAAATATCACCACACGATCTTGACCCCTATTAACATTGTCGATGTAATGGCTATTTATCAGGCGGTTACGAACATTAACAAAACCCGCTCCACATATAGCGTATTAACATACATCATGGACAGACAACTTTTCTGATGATCTACTCGAAGCGTAGTGGTATCTTAAGGCTGTTGATGATGAATGCTGGAGGCAAGTTATGACAAAGAAAATTCCACTGGTCGACGATTGGTATCAGGACGTAAACGAAGACATGTTGTTTGAAATTGTTGCTGTAGATAAAGAGGAAGACTTTATCGAAGTGCAGTATTTAAGCGGTGAAATCGGCGAATTCGATTTTGACACGTGGGGACAGATGGTCATTCTCAAAGCTGAACCACCGGAAGACTGGCGTGCACCTTTTGAAATTACTGATGAAGACAACTCTGGCACCAAAAATGGAACGGCTTTTTCTGTATCGAACTGGGATGACCCCCATACCAATATTGATCCTGACCTGGACTCACCATAGAGCTGCAGTAACACCGTAGCACCACCACACTACTGCTGTGACATTACTGCTGTAATACGGCAGCTGAACACTAAACAAGTTTGCCGGTGTGGCTTTAAGTTAAGTAGTCCATACAGCTTTATCCAGAAAGTTCCTGAGCCTTTAACATTCGCACATGCTGAACAATAATGTTTGCCGCAGCATCAGCGCTAGCCACAACGCTGAACAGATTGTATTCTCGTTCATTGATAAACCCCTTTCCAGCGAGGTCATCCTTTAGCCAGGATATTAGTCCCTGCCAGTATTCCTGCCCTACCATCACAATAGGAAAAGGTCTTACCTTACCTGTCTGAACCAATGTTAGCGCTTCAAATAGTTCGTCAAGAGTGCCGTAGCCTCCTGGAAAAACCACAAAACCAACCGCATATTTCACAAACATAAATTTACGTACAAAAAAATAACGAAACTCCAGGCTGATGTCCTGAAACTGGTTGGGCTGTTGTTCAGAGGGCAGGGTAATATTAAGACCTACTGTATTGGTAGGCGTGCTGTAACAGCCCTTGTTAGTAGCTTCCATAATGCCCGGCCCACCACCGGTAATCACCGGTATTTTTTCGACACCCAATAACTGCCCCAGCTTTTCTGCCTCTTCATACCAGTGGGTTCCCGGCTTTGCCCGCGCACTGCCAAAGACAGTAACAGCCTGACCTAGCTTGGTCAGCGACTCGATTCCATCCACTAATTCTGACTGGATTCGAAGAACTCGCCACGCCTCTGGTATTTTACTGTCATCCATTGCCAACGTCCGTCACTTAAACCACCTCAGTATAAGGATACAGCCGTGATTTTGTGCATCTTTTTATACTGGATACCAATACAGTGTCCGGATATTTCACATACAACGACATAAACTCTGGTTTGCCGGGCAGGCAAGGACTATCATAAGTAATTATCACCGAACAAAAGGCTTCCTGCCTCTGCAATACAGAAGCTAAACAGGGTCTTCCAGGCCCTCATCTAAGCTGTTACTGGCACAGCCAGGCAATAAACTACCTTGTAAACAAATTTGGATTATCGATGACCCAAGGACTAACCGCACGACAGGCGCAGATACTCGAACTGATCCAGCAGAGCATAGCTGAAAGCGGTTATCCACCAACCCGGGCAGAAATCGCCAAAAAATTTGGCTTTCGTTCGGCCAATGCAGCTGAGGAACATTTGCGGGCACTCGCGCGCAAAGGTTTCGTAGAAATAACAAAAGGTGCATCCAGAGGCATCCGTCTGATAAAGCCGCCACAGGGGCTACCTATCATAGGACAGGTCGCCGCAGGCTGCCCTATTCTTGCCGAACAAAATATTGAAGATTATTGTGATGTGCCCGGGTCATTATTTTCTATACGGGCCGACTTTATGCTGCGAGTAAAAGGCGACAGCATGTGTGATGCGGGCATTCTTGATGGTGACCTGCTAGCCGTTCACAAAACACCTACTGCCGAAAACAGCCAAATTATTATCGCCAGAGTGGATAACGAAGTAACCGTTAAACGACTAAAAAGAACCCGTAGTCGCTATACTATTTTGCTGTTACCTGAAAACCGCAATTACGACCCTATTGAAGTAAATTTACGAGAACAGGAATTTGCTATCGAAGGGCTTTATGTGGGTATTTTACGAAATCATTAACTGGCAATAAGTGCAGAAATATCGTTTAGAAGGGCAAGGGATAAGTAAGAAATCGATAGCTATGGAGGCGATGCACACAGAAGAAAAAGGCACAGTAGAAAAAGGTACGGAAACAACAGAAACAGGAGGCGCGGCCAAAAACACTCAATGCAGGATGCGTAATTCCGATTCATCTTCTTCGAAAGGGATATCATCTGAGCCCAATTGTTCCACCGCTTCAATTCCAGCGTCAATCATGGCTCGGGCAATATCGATACTGGCAGAACCCAGGTAGAACTTCGCCTCATCCGAAAAGCTAACACGTATCAACGGTTCCCCATCTTCGTTGGAACGTTGTAATACCACTTCTCCATCGGCAAGCATCACGATTTCATATAAAGAGGAGGTCATGCATTGTCCACATTTTCTTCAGTATCCCGAGTATAACAGCAATTAGTCATCAATATTCATACATAAGCGCCCTGTGGCGGTCAAATAATTCAAGCATCGCGGCCAACCAGGTTTCCACATCCCCAATGGCAGGTGTCGATTCAGGCAGATTTTCCTGACGAAGATCTATCCCGGCATGACTTATCTGCACAGTTTGGCCGACGGGCCCATCCAGACACTGCCAATAAGCGGTTAAACACTTCGCCAGCCAACTATTACGATCCTCTATTAATCTTGCCATTTCACTGCCTTCCGCAGCCACTTTGTCCTGTTTTCCAAGCACATCAACAAGTTGTTGAATGGTCGATATCTCTTGCGCATCCGTGTATGCGTAGTTTGCCGCTATTTCACGCAGGTGTAGCAGGTAAGCAGCATACAAATGGAACACGGCCCCCTGTAGCATTGCAGTAGTCCGTACAGATACGACCTTTTCCGACGCTGCCGCCAGCAACAACGATTCAGCACCAAGACAACGCTGCAAACACGGTCCAGTAAAGGGATTGCGGGTCAATCTATAGCCATCATGTTATACACTCACTATTTTTTCTTATCCTGAACTTGCCAACGAGCATCACGATAGAATGCCTGCCAACCACTCGGCTTGCCATCTACTTCACTACGCACATATTGTTCGCCGGTTTTGCGGCTAAAGCGGACCAGCGTTTTATTTCCGCTGCCATCTTCCACTGGCGCGGACATCAAAAAATCGTACTTCGGATCGATTTCATCCTTGTGAGGCAGCAATTCCGCTACTAGCGGTGCCCGAGTTTCCCGGTACTTGGGAAATTGGCTGGCTGCCAGGAATAGCCCTGCCGCGCCGTCTCGCAACACATAATGGTCGTCTACCTTCACACAGGTCAGTTCCGGCATATCGACAGGATCCATCTTTGGCGGTGCTGGTTGACCACTTTTTAGCAACTTGCGGGTATTTTTACAGGATTCAGACATGCAACTAAAATACTTACCAAAACGGCCCGACTTAAGCTCCATATTGGCGCCACATTTATCGCATTCGATGACCGGACCTTCATACCCACGTATTTTGAAACTCCCCTCCTCAACCTCGTAACCGGGACAATCCGGATTACTACCGCAAATATGAATTTTGTGCTGCTCATCGATGAGATAACTGTCCATCGCGGTACCACACTGGTCGCAATGATGTTTTGCCATTAGCAGTCTGGATTCGCCTTCAGCATCTTCCTCTACATTAACCGCTTCCTCACCGGGAATTAAGTTTTTGGTACTTTTGCAGCGCTCTTTGGGCGGCAGGTTATAGCCGGAACAACCCAGAAAAACACCGGTACTCCCAGTGCGAATCATCATCGTTCGACCACATTGATCACAGATAATAGACGTTTCGGTAGCATCATTTGGACGCATACCATTTTCATCTCCCCGCGCCAAATTTAAACGTTCGACAAAACCATCGTAAAACTGATTCAATATTTCTTTCCAGCCAAGCTCCCCTTCCGCTACTCCATCGAGCTTTTCTTCCAGGCCCGCAGTAAAACCGTAATCCATCAAATCAGTAAAATTCTCATCGAGTCGGCTGGTAACAATTTCACCAATTTTTTCTGCATAAAAGCGCCGCTTTTCCAGGCGCACATAACCGCGATCCTGAATTGTCGAAATAATATTGGCGTAGGTTGACGGTCGACCAATACCGCGTTTTTCCAGTTCCTTGACCAGCGCCGCTTCACTGAAGCGCGGTGGTGGTTTGGTGAAATGCTGGAGAGAAATCAACTGCAACAGCTGCAGTTCTTCTCCGACCTGATATTCAGGCAGCTCGACATCTTCCTGACTGCGTAATGTAGGAATCGCACGCAGAAATCCATCAAAAACGAGCACTCTACCCCTGACGCGCAACTCATAGCCACCTGCTTTGACTTTTACAGTCGTAGTGTTAAACCGTGCAGGGAGCATCTGGCCCGCCACAAATTGTTGCCAGATCATTTCATATAATTTTGTGGCATCAGCCTCTACACCCTGCAAATCAGCAACGGAAATATCCACATTGGATGGGCGTACCGCCTCATGAGCCTCCTGCGCACCCGCCTTGCTACTATAAATATTCGCTTTTCCCGGCAGATAATTTGCGCCATAACGATTGGTGATCAACTCCCGGCAATCACCTATTGCTTCTTCGCTAATATTCAAAGAATCCGTTCTCATATAAGTGATGTAACCTGCCTCGTAAAGCCGCTGGGCAAGCATCATTGTCTTTTTCACACCATAACCGAGACGCGTACTCGCTGCCTGTTGCAGGGTGGATGTAATAAAGGGTTTGGGTGGCTTTGTTTCGGCCGGGGTAGCTTCGTGTTCAGTGACGGTGAAGGTTTCACTATTTAATTGTGCAACCGCCTGTTCACTGTCCGCGCCGTTGTCAGGTCGGTAAGTTTTCCCATCAATGGTACGCACTTCGAAGCGCACCTTATTTTCATCTTTATTTTCGAGATCGGCATGCAGCGTCCAGTATTCTACCGGCTGAAAGGCGCGTATCTGGCGCTCACGCTCAACAATTAGTTTGGTGGCAACAGACTGTACCCGGCCGGCGGAGAGACCGCGGGCTATTTTTTCCCACAACAGCGGCGAGACCATGAAACCAACTAAACGATCAAGAAAACGCCGTGCCTGCTGGGCGTTAACCCGATTGGTATCCAGCTCGCCAGGGTCGGCAAAAGCCTGTTGTATAGCCTTTTTTGTGATTTCGTTAAACACTACACGTTTGTAGCGCTCGTCACTGCCACCAATGACTTCCTTCAGGTGCCAGGCAATCGCTTCACCCTCACGGTCAAGATCAGTGGCCAGATAGATAGTATCAGCGCGCTCGGCATGTTTTTTGAGCTCAGCGACAACTTTTTCCTTGCCTGGCAGCACCTGGTAATTGGCTTCCCAGTCATTGTCGGGATTAATGCCCATACGCGTAATCAGTTGTTCACGCGCTCTGCGCTCCTGGTACTCGGCTTTTTTCTCCGGTGACATCTTACGGGTTAAAGCAGCCTGACGAGCCCGCTTCTTTGGGTCTACCGGTTGCCTGTTACTCGCGCCGGTGGGTAAATCTCTAACATGCCCAACGCTCGACTTGACGATGTAGTCTTTACCCAGATACTTATTGATTGTCTTTGCCTTGGCAGGCGACTCAACAATGACCAGTGATTTACCCATGAATTCCTTCAAATTTGATTAGTGACCAACCAGACCGCTAGGCCATGGGGCGTTATATAAGGCCTGAGTATCCAATGGTCAAGGAGTTTGATAAAAAATTTTTGAGAAAGTCTGACTGGAGAGTACGAAGTCAGGTGTCGCCATCTATAACTATTTCAAATGATAATTTTTGTATATCTACTTCATATTATTAGAAATTTTTCGAAGCGCTTTGTCGATAATAGCAACCTCTTCAAGCTCCCCACGCTCTTGCCAGTACGCGCCCATTCCCTGAGCATTACTGCACAGGCCATTAACGGTATCTGGTAAATCAGCGAGCCCTTCAACAATCGCCTGCTGGCAGGAGACAGGCGCCTGACGCCCCTGCCAACGCCAACCCACCCAGCTCGAAGGCAGTCCGCGCCCATTGTCGCGAATCAACAACCAGTGTTGCGTGTCCACATGCTCGAGATCTTTGGCTAACCAGGGCAGCAGGTACCTTACCGACGCTAAATGCCGACCAGTTTCGTCGCTAACAGTGTCCAGGGAAAACTGTACCTGCAATCCGCATCGTCGCGCTTCCTCACGCAGAGCAACAATTTGCTTTTGCCGTCGTGAAGGTTTGAGTACCATGAGCGGGGATACGACGGCTGCAATGACTAGCGCTATTATTAGATAGTTCAAGTAAAGTGCTATGAGTCGGATGAAGGCGCACTATACAATAGCTTGAGGAAGCTTGAGGAGCTACATTACTATGTCATATTATCAACATATTCTGGTCGGACTCGATCTCTCACCGGAATCGAAACTGGTTGTAGACCATGTTCAGGAGCTCTTCCGGGACAGGGGCGTACGCATCAGTCTTGTCCATGTGCAGGAACCTTTGTCCTTCGCCTATGGTGGCGATATCCCGATGGATCTGAGCGAAGTGCAAACGCAAATGGAAGAGCAGGCCCGCGCCCGTCTCGATCAGTTTTGTGATCAGCTAGGTCTTACCTCTGCTGACCGACATGTGCTGATTGGTCAACCCGCCCACGAAATGCACAAGTTTGCTCGTGAAAACGAAGTCGATCTAACCGTGGTAGGAACCCATGGGCGACACGGCCTGGCGTTGATCTTTGGCTCCACCGCAAATGGTGTTTTGCATGGTGCCACCTGTGACGTGCTTGCGGTACGAATTCCCAAACAAAAATAGTGATTAATCCTCTGACAAAAGCCAGCAACAGGTTCCTCGCCAAACCAGCCGGCTGCGAACCAGGCCTGTCAGCAGGCTGGTTATATACAAATGTGCTCCCTGCTTTGCGGCTCTCATGCCTGCTTTTTTTAGGCATTGAACTTCTGCACTCGGCACCTGCCCTTGCCCGGGAAGCCACGTTGACACAACAACGTGAACTATATGTCTCCGTTAAGAAAAGTCTTGATCGCGGATCAACCAGTTTGTTCAAACAGCATCTACAGGAACTGCAGGATTACCCCCTGTTTCCGTACCTTGAATACACCAGGCTAACTTATCGATTATCCGTCAATGACGAACCCGCGGTAAGCAGGTTTCTGCAGAAATATGACGACAGCTGGCTAAACAGAAGGTTGCGCCGCAACTGGCTAAAGCTGCTTTATCGAAAAGAGCTATGGCAACTTTACCAGGATTACTATCTGGAATCTGCGGCTAACACCGAGATCAAATGTCGCTATTATTTTGCTCGCTACCAAAGTGGTGAAAAACAGGCAGCATTGGAAGGCGGTCTCAAGCTCTGGGTAGTCGGTAATTCTCAACCGAAAGGCTGTGACCCGCTATTCAAACTATTAATTGCCGAGCAACGCATCAGTAATGAGGTTGCCTGGCAACGTTACACGCTTGCTATTCTCAATCATGAGTATCAACTTGGCCGCTATGTCGAGCGTTTTTTTTCGTCTGACAAATACCGCCAACTGGCCACCAGCTATGTCTCGCTGGATCGCAATCCTCGCCAGTTGGCCGAACACAGGCTGTTTGACGCAAACACGCCTGTATTCATGCCGGTAATAGCCCATGCCATTCGCCATCTAGCCAGACGAGATGCCCCTGCGGCTCGGAAATACTGGGCACATTATGAGTCTACCCAACCCTTTGATAAAAACACCCAGCAACAGGTTTTAACAGCACTGGTAAAGGGCCTCTATCGCCAGGGTTATGAAGATGTTGCAGCCAGTTATCTACGCGACCATATTTCGATTGCCGACACAGCTCTCCTCGAATGGCAACTGCGCAACAGTCTGCAAAAAGGCGACTGGAACGCGCTAATCACCTTGATAGAAATCCTCCCCGATGAGCTACGAGAGCACGAAAGGTGGCGTTACTGGCATGCTCGCGGGCTCCTGTTACACACCACTAAAGCCAGTGATATTGATGCAGCTAAAACGACTTTACGTGAGATATCTCGCTTTCGTAGCTTTTACGGTTTTCTCGCCTGTGACTGGATAGACAATCCTTATAATTTGCAGGATCGACCCGTAGCGGTTACTGACGAAGAAATAGAACGCATGGCGAACAAGCCCAGTATAGAGCGCGCCCGCGAGCTGCTTTTCCATCGGCAATACCTTAACGCCAGGCGCGAATGGTACAACGGTGGTATAAATTTCGACTCAATTCAGTGGCAAACTGCGGCACGAATAGCCCAAAAGTGGCAGTGGCATGGTCAGGTTATTCTGGCAATGGCGAGAGCCAAATACTGGGATGACATCGACATGCGTTTTCCCCTCGTCTATGGTGAGGAATTTCGACACAACGCTCAACAACGACACTTGCCACCACCACTCCTCTATGCCATTGCCCGCCAGGAAAGCGCCTTCCGGCCACTGGTAACCTCTCCTGCCGGTGCCCGTGGTCTCATGCAATTAATGCCGGCAACGGCCAAAGAAGTGGCACGTAAACATCGCATACCCTACAAAAATAGCCAGCAACTATTTGACCCTGACCTCAACATCCGCCTCGGCAGCCAGTACTACGCCGATGTTCTCCAACGTTTTGGCGGCAACCGCATCCTCACCACTGCTGCATATAACGCAGGACCACACCGGGTTAGTCGCTGGCGCAAGAAAAGTGCGGGCAAACTTCCATTCGATGCCTGGGTCGAAACCATACCCTTCAAAGAAACACGCCAGTATGTACAAAACGTGCTCAGCTTTGCAGTGATCTACTCTATTCTCCTCGACCAGGACGATCCTCTATTGAGTGCCAAAGAGCGTGGCCAGCAACTGTAGGCCGTCTACTGATAAAATCGCAAGCTCGATTCCGCCACCCTCATTTCCTTTGCCAGGAAGAACCTCTACCCGGAAATGCCTATAGCCAGAAGAACTTTTATCGAAAACACCTTTACTCGGCTAGCCTATGACTTTAAATATTCAATCGCGCCCACTTATCGATATCGGCCTCAATCTGGCCAGTAGTCAATTTAATGATGACACCGAAGAAGTACTGACCAGAGCCCGCTCTGCGCATATTATTGCCTGCATTTTAACTGGTACCGACGAACAAACCAGCAAGCATGTACTCGATTTGTGCCGACAATACTCACCCACTTTCCCCGCCATGTTGTACTGTACTGTCGGCGTGCACCCCCACGATGCCAAACACTGGAATTCCGACACCCTTGCAGTATTACAGCAACTGCTGGACCAGACACCCGCAGTTGCCGTAGGTGAAACTGGCCTCGATTTTAACCGAGACTATTCCCCACGCCCAGCGCAGGAGCGGGTTTTCGAGGCGCAATTAGAACTGGCAGCCGGCACGGGAAAGCCTCTTTTTATGCACGAACGAGACGCCCATCAACGTCAGCTTGAGATTCTGCACGCCTATCGAAACCAGCTTGACCGAGGTGTCATCCACTGTTTTACCGGCGACAGAAAAAGCCTGTTCAATTACCTGGATCTCGACCTGTACATCGGCATCACCGGCTGGATTTGCGATGAACGACGGGGCCTTGATCTACAGAACCTGGTGAAAAACATTCCCCTCAACCGCCTTATGCTTGAGTCGGACGCACCCTACCTGTTACCTCGCACTGTGCGTCCCAAACCATCATCAAGACGCAATGAACCAGCCTACTTATCATGGGTTTTGGACAGCGTTGCCGAACACCGCCGCGAGAGCGCTGAAGAAATAGCTATGGCCACATCACAAACTGCAGCAGAATTTTTTGGGCTGGATATCACCATGATTAAACATGCCGCAGCAATACCAGGGAGTTCCAGATAGCGCAGGTAGCTTTTGTTTGTAGGTAACTATTGTTAATAGGTGGAGTTAATGGTTTCATTTCACAACGTACAGTTTGTGTAGCTTCAGGCGAACCTTATGAACACGTCTAACAACGACCCCCGCACACAATTCGCCATGTTGTTTACAGGCGAAGATCAACACATCGATCTGATCGACGCTGCGTTACTTATTGCCGCTGAACATCACCCTGAATTCAACCTTGATCATTGTCACCAACAAATAGAGAACCTCGCTAACGAAGCGAGAAATAGTGTTGATACAAGCCAGACAACGGAGGCCATTGCCCAGGATCTGTGCAACTTCCTGTATCGTCAGGCGGGCTACAGTGGTGATCACGGCGATTACTACAACCCCGACAACAGCTACTTTGACCGAGTCCTGCAACGTCGCAAGGGCATTCCTATTACATTGGCGCTGGTCTATATCAGCGTAGGGCGAAACCTGGGCCTGGAAATTGAGCCGGTCGGTTTTCCGGGACATTTCCTGGTGAAACTGGTGGGCGATGAAGAAATACTGTTAGACCCGTTTTCTGGCCAGGTACTCAACGAAAATGCCTGTCGCGAGTTACTGAAAACCTGCACACAGGATTCCATAGCGTTTAAAAGCGAACACCTCGATAGTGTGAGCAATCGCGAAGTAGTGCGGCGGATTCTAGGCAATCTGAAAGGCATTTATCTGGGCCGTAAGGATCTTGATGAAGCGCTTGCCATCTGCGACCAACTGCTACTGATCGATAAAAATTCGCGGCGAGATCTCATGGATCGCGCACTTGTACTCGAACAAATGGACTGTCACTCGGCAGCTGCAGATGATCTGGAGTACCTGCTCACCCTGGCACCACCACCTCCGGTGAGCAAATCTATAAAGGAAAAAATAGTCGATTTGCGCAACCAGGGTGGCGGTCATCTCCATTAGTGAACCATAGGGAACCTCTGATCAGGTCATGAACTCGCATTTTGCACCCAGAATCTCCAGCTTCTTCGTCGCCTAAAAGCGCCTACTGTTGGTGTAAATTTTCGCAATAGCTAGCTAGAGCCTACCCCACGAAGTGTTTTGGGCATTACGTGCAATTTTCGCCTCGCCTAAAAGCGCCTAATGTTGGTGAATCTGAACATTCTGAATTACAACCTGCTTCGTCCAGACTTAATCAGAGGTTCCCTAGCTCGAAACAGGCAACATTTTCCTGATCTGTCCCGCCGTAAATGGCCAGCCCTTTTCCTCTCCTGAGGTCAGTTTAACCACTGGTATGCGCACACCATAAAGCCTGGTGAGCTGGTCATTTCCGGTAATACTTACCACTTCACAGGCCGCTGCACCGACCACATCATCAAGAATATCGCGGGCTAAATCGCAAAGATGACAACCTGCACCGGTATAAAGCGTACACGCTACTCTCGCCTTATTGCCCGGCATCTGACTTACCTCCGAGAGAACGGCCTCGCCGGATTGTCCAGCAATGGTGAATATTTGGACGCCGCGCAAAGTCAGGATCAATGGTTTGCGCACTGATATTTTCGGTGGCAAAATCATCGATAACGCCTGTAGCCATTTTAAAACGGCGCAGGTTAGTGGAAAATATCAGTACGCCGTCCTCAGTCAGCAAAGTGACTGCCTGACGAATCAGCTTCTCGTGATCCTTTTGTATATCGAGTACGTCGGTCATTTTTTTTGAATTTGAAAATGTCGGTGGGTCCAGGAAGATCACGTCATAACTCACGCCATCCCCACCTTTTGCCAGCCATGCCAGACAATCAGCGCGCAAAAACCGATGTTGGGGGCTGTCGATGCCGTTGAGTGCAAAATTTCGCTTCGCCCAATCCAGATAGGTATTGGACATATCGATGCTCAGGCTTGTTGATGCCCCTGCGGCAACAGCACAAACTGTAGCGCTGGCGGTATAGCAAAACAGATTAAGAAACCGCCTGGCCTGGCAGATATTGGTCAACATACGACGTACAGGTCGGTGGTCAAGAAATAACCCGGTATCCAGATATGCCGCCATGCTTACTTCAAAACGCAGGCCATATTCCTGCACAGTGAAGACCCCGGCACCGCTTCCCTGTTCTGAGCGTCGATATTGCTCTTCACCCCGCTGCTGCTTTCGTTCCTTGAAAAATAGATTATTGGGCTGAGGCTTCAGCACTGCCGCCACCGCCTGGCGCACCTCAACGATACGGCGCTTTGCGGCATCCTGGTCGACACTGGCCGGGGGTGCGTATTCCTGTACATGGACAGCGTCGCCATAACAATCGATGGCGACAGCGTATTCCGGTAAATCAGCATCGTAAAGTCGGTAAGACTCAATACTTTCTGTCCGCAACCAGTTGCGCAGTTTGCGCAAATTCTTGCGCAGGCGATTAGCCAGCATGGTCGCGCCTGTCGAAAGCGACTCTTCGCTATTTTTGGGGGCCGATGTCGTGGCGGGTGTATTGGCTGAGGAACCTGTGCTCACTGAAATGCCGCGCTGATCCGCGAACACATCGAACAACAATAAGCGGGCAGGAAGCGCACCGTTGAATAATTTATATTGCCTGTCACTGCGCAAACCCAGCTCGAAGCAAAGCGTCTCATTCGCAGAAAAAACAGCCGCTCGCCAGCCGGCAAATTGCTTTTTGAGCACCGCCCCCAAACTGGCATAAAGCGGCCTTAGCTCCCCCTCATCCCCCATCCGCGCACCGTAAGGCGGATTGGTTATCAACAGACCACGTGCGCCTGATTCTGGCAGTGGGTTGTGCAGTTCCTCCAAAGCCTGTCTGGTAACACCAATATATTGCGACAAACCTGCCGCACTGATATTGGTATCGGCAGCGCGGACTGTTTTACCATCGTTATCGTAGCCACGAATAACAGGAAGCCTTTTGGCCAGACCACGTTCACGGCGATGCCTTGCTTCGTCACGCAAAGCCTCCCATAAATCCACCTGATGACCTGACCAGCACGTAAATCCATAACGTTCTCTACTGAGTCCCGGGGCAATATCAGCGGCCATCATAGCGGCCTCGATAAGCAGGGTGCCACTACCGCACATGGGGTCAACCAGAGCGGCATATTGCTCATCCGGCCAACCGGCCCGAATCAACAGAGCAGCGGCCAGATTTTCTTTGAGTGGCGCCCCGGTATTAACTTTACGATAACCACGCCGATGAAGGCTGTCGCCAGAGAGGTCCAGACTCAGGGTCACTTTGTCGTGGGCAAATCGAGCATTAATACGAATATCGGGAGCCCGGGTTTGAACATCGGGGCGCTGACCAGTGTGGTCACGAAAACGGTCAACCACCCCATCCTTAACGCGCTGGGCGCCAAACTGGGTGTGATCAATACCTGGTCCTGTACCGACAAAATCAACCACGATAGTAGCCTCAACATCAAAATGCTGAAGCCAGTCAATATCGTATGCTCCCTGGTACAGGTCATCAGCATTCGCCACTGCAAATGTATGTAGTGGCATCAGCACACGATTTGCCAGGCGCGACCACAAACAGACCTTATAAGCGCTCTCCAAACTATCCCTGAAACCAACACCGGCTACGGTTTCTCGAATATTCAAAATATCCATCTCTTTGAGTTCTTCATAAAGAACTCCCTCTAATCCTCTGGGACAACTGACAAAATATTCAGATAACATCTATTTGCTTTCCTAATTTAATTACCACAGGGAATTAAAACTCACGACTATAGATAAAGAAAATGCTCGACAGTTTCAACTCTATTTGATGAACTGGGGTCAGTGAAAATGTCCTCTACTATTTAATGGCAGTCTTTCACACCTGAAGCCAAGGAGCACGACTAAATGAAAAGACAAAAACGAGACATATCCCAGCGCGCATACAGCAAAGGTTACCAACAAGGCTATCATGGCCGCTCCGATGAACGTTGTCCCTTTCAGGAGGACAGTGCGACTGCACGGGAATGGATCAAAGGCTGGCAGGAAGGCCACGATGACAACCTGGATGGCATCAAGACCCAGGCCAGCCAACAAAAGGTCATCGCCTTACGTTAGCTTCTTTATTGACAAGATGTATCGACAAGACCTCAACTGGCCGCAGCAACGGCTGCGGCCATATCCTTGATCAGCGCAGGTCCTCGATAAATAAAGCCACTGTAAATTTGTACCAGACTGGCACCCGCGGCCAGTTTTTGCGTGGCTCCCGCGCCATCGCATATGCCGCCTACCCCAATAATTGGCAACGTGCCATCTAACTCCCGGGCAAGCGTGGCAATCACCTCTGTCGCCCTGGCTTCAAGAGGCGCACCACTCAGACCACCCTGCTCGCCAGCATAACGATTATTTTCAACACCCTGCCGAGATACAGTAGTATTCGTTGCAATCACCCCATCGATTTGCTTATCCCGCAACACAGCAGCTATCTCACATAACGCGGTGTCACTTTGATCCGGGGCAATCTTCACTGCCAGCGGCACGTAGCGACCATGCCTTTCAGCAAGGCGCGCCTGGCTGTCTTTTAAAACATCCAGCAGTTGATCAAGTTGATCGACATTTTGCAGATCCCGCAGCCCTGGTGTGTTCGGTGAACTAATATTAATAGCTATGTAATCGGCCACCGGATAGACTTTCTCCATGCCGATACAATAATCCTGTTGGGCATTGGCTATCGAGGTAGTAAGATTTTTGCCTATATTGATGCCCAGCACGCCTTTGTAGCGGCGTTTACCTGCTTTGTTGACCAGATGATCGACGCCATGATTATTGAAACCCATACGGTTAATAATCGCCTGTTCCTGTGGCAAACGAAACAGGCGCGGGCGCGGATTGCCCGGTTGGGGCAATGGTGTGACAGTGCCGATCTCGACAAAACCAAAACCCAGAGCACCCAGGGAGTTAAAGTAATCACCATTTTTATCCAGCCCAGCGGCAAGTCCAAACGGGTTATCGAACTTAAGCCCCATAACTTCGACCGGCTGCCTGGGCTGCTTCGCCGTCAAGCTGCGAAGCAGCCCGAGCCGCTCGGCACAGGCTATCCCTTTCAGAGACACGGAGTGTGAAATTTCGGGCGGCAACTGGAACAACGCGGCACGCGCAAGGCGATACATAATGACTCCGCAACACATGGGGCCGCAAGGATAATTGAAGCCATCTGGCAAGTCACGCCAGTCAATCTAGCTGGCAACCTCCTTAACTGCATTATTTAACGGAACCAAAGCGCCCGGTATTCGTCATAAGTTGTCGATAATTGCCATGTCCACCGTAACTGTGCAAGCGGTAACAACAACCACTGCAATAAATTACGCAACAATAATGTATGGAGTAATAATTTCGCGAAAAGTAGTGGTTGCCCTTGAGCTAACAGACAAAGTCATTACAATCGCAGCACCCGCAATGTGGGCTAATAAACCGCCACCTATCAGGATGTCAAAG
>Ga0164315_10000193_pt1 | contig 38499 bp, 31 predicted proteins | sample GuaBasSedimGuay6_FD_113737 | JGI IMG/M metagenome (GOLD analysis project Ga0164315, IMG submission 113737) | Subseafloor sediment microbial communities from Guaymas Basin, Gulf of California, Mexico - Guay6, Core 4569-2, 0-3 cm | ecosystem: Environmental > Aquatic > Marine > Hydrothermal vents... | reverse complement strand
GTGAAGTCTTCCCAGTTGATGCTGTTCAATGTATGGCGGGTGGCGAGAAAGCTGTAGACCTCAACAAACAATTCACGGTCATCCATATGGCCAATATCGACGCCTTTTTCTTCGAGTATTTCCACTACCCGGCGGAAACCTTTCAGACCCGAGAACTTCTTCTGTTCATTGAACAGAAACGGCTTGGTTTCCATCAGTCCGGAGTGCTGCGGGAAAGAAGCATGCAAGCGACTTAACAGACCTGTTGGTAACAGGTTTTCCTGAGTGATGATTGACCGGGTGTCATCTGAATAATGGTGGCGTTCCATCATGGAACGGACATCACCGGGCTGAACGACTAAATGCGGTTTAGCGCCGGGCTTGACCTGTTCGTCAATAACGAGAGTAGTTGAACTTATGGTAGACATTTTTCAATCCTGTATAACTTCCATGAAATGAGTGAGTTTAAGCTGGGTCAGGGTGTCCTTAGCTCATACATTAGTGCATGATAGAAGTTTGAAAAAATATAGTCATAATCTACTGTAGTCCTAAGTACATTGAGATGATGCATTAAACTGAGAGTTGGAACAAACGATTTAATTTCATTAATACATGAGGTTTGGTAATCAATTATGTCCTATCAGAGACGTCTTCTACCCAGCACAAGCATGTTGATGGCACTGGATGCGGCAGCAAGGGCAGGTAGCTTTACTGCGGCGGCCAGGGAGTTGAACCTGACCCAGGGTGCGATCAGCAGGCAGATCAGCGCCCTTGAAGATCAACTTGACGTTGCACTGTTCGAACGGGCAGGTAAAACCATCATTCTGACAGAGGCCGGCAGGATTTATGCACGCGAGATCGGTGTTGCCCTGCAATCCATCCGTAATGCATCTCTGAATGCAATGACCAACCCGCTGAGCGGAATACTGAACCTGGCCATATTGCCCACCTTTGGCACACGTTGGCTGATGCCGCGTTTCCCGTCGTTTCTTAAAGAGAACCCGAACATTACGGTCAACTTTGTCACCAGGCTGACAGAGTTTGATTTTCATGAGGAAAACCTGCACGCCGCTATTCACTATGGCCAGGCGGACTGGCCTGATGCGATCAGCACATTCCTGATGGGCGAGGAAGTTCTCCCGGTTTGCTCTCCGGGGTTTCTGCAGGAGAACCCGCTGACACATGCGGGTGACCTGGCAAGCATGCCATTGCTGCACTTGACCACCCGACCCGACGCCTGGGATAACTGGTTCCATTCGAATGATCTTGACCCGCCACAGGAACGGGGTATGGCATTCGAACAGTTTTCGATTATTGCGCAGGCTGCGGTTGCCGGTTTGGGTGTGGCACTGTTGCCCAAATTCCTTATTCAGAGTGAGCTTGACCGTGAGGAGTTGGTGGTGATACTGGATATGCCGACGCAAAGTGAAGCGGGTTACTACCTGGTTACGCCGGCTGACAAATCCGAGCATCCACCTGCTGCAGCCTTGCGGGAATGGCTACTTAAAATTGCCATGCTTTAAGGTGATTTTTCTCGCATCTATTTGATCCAGGACAAGGCAGGATTAATTTAACGTGGCATTCTGTGCCCACCGGGTGATACCCACCCTTTTGATAATGGTTTAATTGTTAAGGAGACAAAAATGAACCAGTATTTAAATTCTGTTTTGGCCACAGTCAAAGCAAAGAATCGCGGTGAAGACGAGTTCCACCAGGCAGTAGAAGAAGTCCTGGAAACACTTGCTCCCACATTGGAAAGACACCCTGAATATGTCGAGGCAAAAATCCTTGAACGCCTCGTTGAGCCGGAACGGATGATCGTATTCCGCGTTCCCTGGATTGACGATGGCGGCAACGTCCAGGTCAACAGGGGGTTTCGCGTCGAATTCAACAGCGCCATCGGTCCCTACAAAGGCGGCTTGCGTTTTCATCCCAGCGTTAACCAGGGCATCCTGAAATTCCTGGGTTTTGAGCAGGTACTTAAAAACAGCCTGACCACATTGCCAATGGGCGGTGGTAAAGGTGGTTCTGATTTTGACCCCAAGGGCAAATCAGATTTTGAAGTCATGCGTTTCTGCCAGAGCTTTATGACCGAGCTTTCCCGTCATATCGGCCCGAATACTGATGTTCCAGCAGGCGATATCGGCGTTGGTGGTCGTGAGATCGGTTACCTGTTTGGCCAGTACAAACGCAATCGCAATGCCTTTGAAGGCGTGTTGACAGGTAAAGCCCTCAACTGGGGTGGTAGCCTGATCCGTCCGGAAGCAACCGGATATGGCACTGTCTATTTTGCCAAGGAAATGCTCAATACCAAGGGTAAATCCTTTGATGGGTTGAGAGTCGCTGTTTCCGGTTCCGGTAACGTAGCGCAATATGCTACCGAAAAAGTGACCGAGTATGGCGGCAAGGTTGTGACCTTGTCCGACTCAAGTGGTTATATCGTCGATGACGAAGGTATTTCAAAAGAAAAGCTCGACTTTGTCTTCGCGCTGAAGAATGAAAGACGCGGCCGGATCAAAGAGTATGTCGATGAATATCCATCAGCCACTTATCATGAAGGTACCGGTGTGTGGAATGTTCCTGTTGACGTTGCACTGCCTTGTGCCACGCAGAACGAGTTGCATGCTGATGATGCTGACGCACTGTTGAAAAACGGATGTATCTGCATTGCTGAAGGCGCCAATATGCCCAGCACGCATGATGCGATTGAGAAAATCCAGGCAGCGGGCATCCTTTACGGCCCGGGTAAAGCGGCCAATGCCGGTGGCGTTGCTGTATCGGGTCTGGAAATGTCCCAGAACAGCATGCGCTTGAGCTGGACCCGCGAGGAAGTGGACAAGCGCCTGCACGACATTATGATTTCTATCCATAACTCGTGCACCGAAACCGCCGATGAGTATGGCGAACCGGGCAATTACGTCCTTGGAGCCAATATCTCCGGTTTCCTCAAGATTGCCGACTCCATGCTAGACCAGGGTGTCGTCTGATCGATCCCCAAAAAGCCGGATATCCGATTATCGGATATCCGGCTTTATTTTTGCGCGACGGATATTGCGTCGTTATCCTCAATGCTACCGCAATAGATTTGCTACAGTTAACCCATGAACCCTGTCATTGAACTGGAAGGTTTTGAACACGAGTCAGCGCACTTTGACTTGTTGATGCCTTTTAAGGTCAAGAATATTCTCCTGGTTTCCAGCCTTTACGATATGTACAACCTGCGAGAGGATGGCAAGCTGACCAATATGCTGCTGTCCGAATACGCGGAGTTGCGGCTTTCCAGTGCGCCGACAATCAAGCGGGTCAAGTCCGGATCAAAAGCACTGGAGGCTTTAAAAGAATCCCACTTTGACCTGATTATCGTTTTTCGTTCGCTGAGTGATATTGACTCGTTCGAATTCAGCAGCGAGGCAAAGTCACTATGCCCTGATATTCCTGTGGTTCTGCTTGCATTTCACCACCGTGAACTGGAGCTGATGCGGGCGCAGGACACCAATGCTTTTGACAACATATTTATCTGGAGCGGTGAGTCGAAAATTCTTTTGACCATCATCAAGTTGGTCGAAGACACAAGAAATGTCGAAGCTGACACTTCGTTGATCGGTGTGCGGGTGATTATCCTGGTCGAAAATTCAGTCAGGTTTTATTCATCCTTTCTGCCGCTGATCTATACCGAGATCATGCAGCAGACCTCGGCGCTGCTGTCGGAAAGTATCAATTCCGCCAACCGGCTTCTGCGCATGCGCGCGCGCCCCAAGATTCTGCTGGCGGAGAACTTTGAAGACGGCCTGGCCCTGTTCAACAAGTATAAAAAATATTTGCTGGGTATCATCTCGGATATCCAGTTTTCGAAAGATGGCAAGACTGACGAAACGGCCGGGATACAACTGGTCAAAATGATCAAGAAAGAAGTCAGTGATCTGCCGGTCCTGCTGCAGTCATCCGATGAGGGAAGGGCGGAACAGGCCGCTGCCTGTAATGCGGGGTTCCTGAACAAGAAGTCACCGAGACTGTTAAAGGAATTGGGTAAATTTATTAACCAGAACTTCGGCTTTGGAGATTTTGTTTTCAGGCTCCCTGATGGTACTGAGCTGGAGCGTGCCAGTAGCTTCAGGGGTATGCAAAGGTGCGTGGCCCTGGTTGATATCAGGTCCCTGGTCTTCCACGCTGAAAGTAACCATTTTTCCAACTGGTTGATTGCACGAACCGAGTTTGACCTGGCCGCCCGTTTACGCCCCAGACGGGTAAGTGACTTTGAGTCCCCTAAAGCCATGCGCGCGTTTCTGCTTGAAACCCTGAAAGGTTTCCGGCACGAACGTCAGGTTGGCGTGGTCACCGATTTCTCCCGTGATCAATTTGATGGTCACGCCGAGTTTTTACGAATCGGCGAGGGTTCCCTGGGCGGTAAAGGCCGTGGTCTGGCGTTTATTAATTACCTCGTCAACCATTATCCCGTGCATAACGCTTTTGAAGGCACCCGGATTTCAGTACCTCGTTCTGCCGTCATCTGTACCGGTGTTTTTGACCAGTTCATGGAGATCAACAACCTGACCGAGTTTGCGCTGGGCGAGCGTAGCGATGAAGAGATAATCGAGGCCTTTACCCGCGCCTCGATCCCGCATGAACTGGAGGAGGATCTGAAGTCCTTCCTGGCTATCGCCGATTATCCGCTGGCAGTGCGGTCATCATCGCTGCTTGAAGATTGCCACTATCAGCCGTTTGCAGGAATTTTTGATACCCATTTCCTGCCCAATAATCAGCCATTGCTTGAGGATCGCGTAGAGCGCCTGTTAATCGCGATTAAACTGATCTACGCATCGGTGTATTTCAGGAACGCAAAGCATTACACCGAGGCCACCGGCAACCGTAGCGAAGAAGAGAAAATGGCGGTTATTCTGCAGAAAATTGTCGGTAAAAACCGCGGTGGCCACTTCTACCCGATGCTTTCAGGAATGGCCAGGTCCTATAACTTTTATTCAGTCGGGCATATTAATCCCGAAGATGGCATCGCCTACACTGCGCTCGGTCTGGGCAAAACCATCATGGAAGGTGAAAACTGTTTGTTCTTCTCGCCGGCCAACCCCCGGGTTCTGCCGCAGTTTTCCACGCCGCAAGACTACCTGGGGAAAACCCAGCAGGACTTTTTTGCCGTTGATATGAAAGACCCCTCGGTTTTTCCGGAGAAGGGTGGTGAGATTGGATTAATAAAACTGAGAATGGCTGAAGCCGAGCCACATGGTGTCCTTCAATACGTGGGTTCCACCTATTCGGCTGACAATGACAGGATTTACCCCGGTGTCTGGCGTAAGGGTGCCAGGCTCATCACTTTTGACCCGATACTGAAGTCAAAAATATTTCCTCTGGCTGAAATTCTCCAGCACCTGCTGAAACTCGGTAGCAGCGCCATGAATGTACCGGTTGAAGTGGAATTTGCCGCAGAGATCAATCCCGATCCCGATAAACCAAATGAATTCCGTTTCTTGCAGATTCGGCCGATGATGGTAGAGGAATCATTCGAGGATGTTTCCGTATATGACGACGATGACGAACAGATTTTTTGCAAGTCAGACCAGGCGCTCAGTAATGGCCGGATAGAGGGCGTCAGGGATATCCTGTTTGTAAGAAATGATAATTTTGAGCGTGCCAACATGATCCATATGGCGGATCAGATCGGCGAATATAATCAGAAATTCAAGGATGAGGATCTGCCGTACATGCTGATCGGGCCCGGGCGATGGGGGACATCGGACCGCTGGCTTGGCATCCCCACCAAATGGGATCAGGTATCCTCAGCACGGGTGATTGTTGAGGCCGACTACGGCGATTTCATGGTTGAGCCATCATTTGGCACACACTTCTTCCAGAACCTGATTACCTTTTCGATTGCCTACCTCACCATAAACAGTGCCAGCAAATATAATGCTCTGGACTGGGATTGGCTCAACTCCATCGAAGCTGTTTCAGAAACAGAGTATGTCAGGCACGTGCGTCTGCCACAGCCGTTGAATATCCTGATTGACGGGCGTAGCGGTAAAGCGGTGATATTCAAGCCCGAATAACACCCATACCCGGGCGGTTTTTGCGTACACTTGGGTATGCATTGTAAGTGTCATTCCAGTATTTCTGACATTCCGCCTTCGGTGTGGAATGAATTGTTTGCCAGTGAAAACCCCTTCGTACAGCATGCATTCCTGCTGGCGCTGGAGGAAAGTGCCTGTGTCACCGCCCAAACGGGTTGGCAGGCTCAGCACATGATGCTGATGGATGATGAAGGCCGGCCGCTGGCCGTTATGCCCCTGTATGCCAAGAATAATTCCTATGGTGAGTTTGTGTTTGACTGGGGCTGGGCTGATGCCTATGCACGTCACGGGCTGGATTATTATCCGAAGCTGGTTACTGCTATACCTTTTTCGCCGGTTGCCGGTCCGCGTATTGGAATTTCTGCCGATGTTGTAGAAAGTGAGGTAATTATCGCGTTGCTTGGTGCGATACACCAGTTGGCGGAATCGCACAATTATTCAAGCTGGCATTTGCTGTTTCCCGGTTTGCGTCTGCAAAAGGCGCTGCTGGGTATGAAAGATGAGGGTGCTTTTCTTCATCGGGAAGCGGTGCAGTTTCATTGGTTCAATCGCGATTACCTGACATTTGATGATTTTCTATCGACACTGCGTTCATCCCGGCGCAAAAACCTCAAGCGGGAACGACGACGTGTGGCGGAGCAGGGCGTAAGCCTGCAAAGAAAAATGGGTGGAGATATCAGCGACGAGGAATGGCGCGGTTTTTACCATTGTTACATGAGCACTTACCGGAAACGCAGTGGTCACGATGGTTATCTCAATTATGATTTTTTCGACCGTTTACGGACAAGCATGAGCGACCAGTTGATGCTGGTGGTGGCCCGCCGGGATGAGCAAATTGTAGCCTGTTCATTATTCCTGTTTGACAGCAGACGTCTTTATGGACGTTATTGGGGTGCCTTGCAGGATGTTTCCTGTTTGCATTTTGAGGCCTGTTTTTACCAGGGCATCGAGTTCTGCATAGAACGGGAGCTAGTGGAATTTGATCCCGGGACCCAGGGCGAGCACAAGTTGATGCGTGGTTTCGAGCCGGTCAGAAGTGCGTCCTATCACTGGATTGCCGATAGCCGTTTCCGGGCAGCAATTGCTGAGTTTCTTGATCAGGAACGACGCGGCACCCGCGAGTACCAGCAACAGGCGGAAACTTTCCTGCCTTTCAAAAAGGACCAGTCATAAACTGAATACAGGTGCTGGTATCAGGCTTGAGGATGGCGGCCGGAATACCTGTGGGTCTGCATAGAAACCGTCGTCCTGTTGATCGCACGGCCACCAACCGGGAATACCTGCAAGCGGCAAGGGTGCCAAATTGGACGGTCGGGTCAGCAACCCACCGGAAAGCAAGTGATCAGCAATTACCTTGTCGAGATGGGCCAGCTGTTCCTCCCTGTTTGTTTCCCGGATATCCTTGCTCAGGTGTACAAGTAATGCCTTGGCTGTCATGGATTTGTACGGTGACAGATATTTTTCCAGCATGGCGTGGCCGCAAATGACCAGGTTCATCCCGTTGCTGAAAGCATCGGTCTGGAAGACCTCGGCCCAACGCCGTTCAGCCAGTGAATTGAGCTTGTCCAGGTGGTTCGAAAAAACAATAACACCGCACTCATCAAACAGTGTCAGTGCATCGCGCAGCGGTCCACGACTGCCCGCCGTTTGCTCGGAATAAGCGTGAAAGTGCAGGGTATTCATTGCGATTTTAATACGGGGGAAACGCATCCACACCAGCGCGTTGAAGAGGTCGTGCCAGTTGTCCGGGCGTGTGCTGACCTGGCCGGTGGTGTAAATCCGGTGTTCATAGGCGCCATCATCAAGCTCGGTGCTTGGAACAAACTTGATGTTTTGACCACTTTCAGATTTTAGTCCATCGGCAAGCAGGGCATTTAGCTGATCGCAGGTCGGAAAGTCCCGACCTGTGAGTTGTTGCAGAAAAGGCAGGTGGTCCTGCCAGTAGGGTAAATCCGGTTCAAATAGTGTCTTTGATACTCTCACTGAGTATCTCCAATGCAGTCTGGTTGCAGGGTGGCAACTCGGCGTCGCTTTGCTTCAGTGGCGTCGTCCGATCGCCCCAGCGCAGCAGACCGGCGGCCCGCGTCAGACCTGCGCCAAAGGCGGCCAACAAGATACGGTTTCCGGCCTTGATACGACCGGCTTCCAGGGCCTCGACCATTGCAACCGGAATGGTCGCAGCAGAAGTATTACCATAATTCTGAATGTTCACTTCTACCATCGACATGTCGACGGACAGGTGTTTTGCCAGCGATTCGATAATACGCAGATTGGCCTGGTGCGGGATGATCAGGTCAATGTCATCATTGGTCAGTCCCAGTTCATCCAGTACAAGCTTGGTCTCATGGGTCATGCCCTTGACTGCGCGACGGAATATTTCTCTGCCATCAAAACGATGTTCAAGCAGTTGGTAGTCGTCTGCAAATCGGTCTGCAGCCGTCCCGAAACCCGGGAGATGCAGTGCATCTGCGGCCTCGCCCTCACAACCGAGGTGTGAAAACAGCAGACCGGATTCGTTGTCAGATGGCTCAACTACCACGGCACCGGCCCCATCACCGAACAATACGGCAGTATCACGCTCAGACCAGTTCAGAAACCACGTGATGCGTTCAGCACCGATCACCAGCGCTTTTTTATAGCCGCCCGAGCGAATCATCGCAGTCGCGACCGACAAGCCGTAGATAAAACCGCTACAGCCGGCATTAAGGTCAAATACGGCCGCATTCGGTGCACCGATCTTGCGCTGCACATGGGCAGCGGTGCTGGGGATAACGGTATCGGCCGAGCAGGTAGCAATGATAAGCAGGTCAACATCCTCTGCCCTGGCGTCTGCGGCGGCCAAAGCACGTTGTCCGGCGACGGTGGCCAGGTCGCTAACGGGAACATGCGAAACCCGGCGTTCTTTAATACCCGTGCGGGATACGATCCATTCGTCAGAGGTATCAATGATGGTAGCGATTTCATCATTGGTCAGTATCGCGGGTGGAGCGCATTTGCCCCAGCCTGTGATGGCAGCATATTTAGCCATGTTTTGTTGTCCCGAATTGTGTGGGAGTGAGACTAGCAGCGAATATTAGAAAACTCAACTATAAGGGGCCTGTTGCATCAAAGCTTGCCCAATGCGGACGCTTGTTGCACTCTGCTTTTTTGAAAAATCATTTTGTGGCCGTTATAGATGACCAGTCAATTACCTTTGGAAGTGCGCTTTTTAAGGCGCTACGCACGCCAGTTACACTCTGCCGGGGTGCCCGCACACCAGTTTGAACGCATGATGACGGGGGTGGCTGACAAGCTGGGCTTCGATTGCCAGGTAATGTCGAGTCCGACAGCAATTTTTTTATCCTTTCATTACCAGGATGATGAGGACGATCAGCGGCCCATTCCAATGCAACTGGAGCGTATGAATCCGCCCTCAATCAATCTTGGCAATGCTGCGGAACTGTATCAGCTGGGCAATGGCCTGCTTGATGGTGAGATCAGCATCGAGGATGCCCACGCAGATTTGCGTAACTGGCAGCCGGAGCAACTGTATCCTCTATGGCTGCAAATCATTTGCTGGGGTCTGACCGGTGGTGCCGTCGCCGTAATGCTGAGTACAAGCTGGGCAGGTATTGCGGTCGCAGCGCTGACCTGTGCGTTGCTGGGTGTGCTGGTTACCCAGACCGGCGACACCTTGCATGAAGGTGGTCTGGAAGCAATCGCTGCATTATTCAGCACATTTCTGGTCTTTGCTGTGAACAGGTTTGTCCCGGGGCTGGATGTATTTGTAATCATCATGTCGAGCCTGATCGTGTTGATTCCGGGTCTTGGGCTTACAACCGCGGTATCCGAGTTATCTACCGACCACCTGGCCTCCGGTTCTGCCCGTCTGGCGGGTGCACTGGTGACACTGTTGAAGCTCTCGCTTGGGGTGTTGATTGGAACGGTGATTGTCAATTGGTTTGGCTGGTCAACCGGTATCGGCTCAGTGGTAGTGCTATCTGAGCCGCCGGAGTGGTTTCGCTGGCCGGCATTACTGGCTGCCGCCTTCAGTTTCGCGGTGTTGTTTTCAGCGCGAAAAAAGGATATTCATATCGCCATGCTGGCGGCAATTATCAGCTACCTGATCAGCCGTGCCGGTGTCGCCGCCGGTGGTCTTGAATTCGGCGTCCTGCTGGCCTCGATGTCGATTGCTGTGCTGTCCAACCTTTATGGCCGGTTATTTAAGCAAACGGGTGCGCTTATCAGGGTGCCCGGGATCATTTTGCTGGTTCCCGGTACCATCGGTTATCACGGCGCAACGGCATTGTTTCTTGACGGTGGCGCAAGTCTTGGCGATACGACCATGCTGGCTTTTCGTCTGTTGATTTCTCTGGTGGGTGGATTGTTATTTGGTAATACGCTGCTACCGCCGCGACGGGGGCATTGATGAGCGGGGCAGGGGCTTGATTCCTGATGCTTTGATCCTTACCTTTATTAGGAATATTTAATATACGTTTCCGGGTGATGCCCGGGCCATGGAAAGGATGGAAAAAATGAGTTTCTCGAGAAAAGTTGTATGCCCATATTGTGGTGCGGTAAACAGGATTCCGGCTGAACGGCTGAATGACAATCCCACTTGCGGTAAATGTAAGAAAGATATTTTTGCCTCGAAGCCGGTGGATCTGACCACTGCAGATTTCAACAGCCAGATCGTCAACAGTGAGATTCCCGTGCTGGTTGATTTCTGGGCGGAGTGGTGTGGTCCTTGTAAAATGATGGCACCGGCGTTTGAGAAGGCTGCTGCTGCGCTTGAGCCCAACGTCAGGCTGGCCAAATTAAACACCGAAAATGAGCAACAGATTGCCGCTCAGTTCGATATCCGCAGCATACCAACGATGATCCTGTTTAAGGACGGCAAGGAAATTGCCCGGAAATCCGGTGCAATGATGGGTGGTCAAATTGAGCAGTGGGTTGCTGCCCAATTGGGATAGGTTTGACAAATCCTGGCAGAACATTACTGGTAGCAGCTTTTCTCGTTTTGCTGCTGGGCGCATGTGCGGCTCAGCCTGAGCAAGCCGGGGCCAGCGGCGAGGCTTCTGTTTGCCACATTGTTTATGATGCAGGCAGCAGCAGGACCCGTCTCTATATTTACGAGTCAACAGCGGCAGGCTGGGTGAGCCATAAAGGCCCGCGCACAGCTTCACTGGCGGATCCCGTACGGACAATACGGGGAAAAACCATGTCCGATGCGGGCACGGTGGTTGATGATATTGTCTCGGCGCTTGAAGACATGCGTCTTGATGGCCCGCCCGGTAAAAATGGTCAGCCAGAGTGGTCTGCATTCGACTGGAAAGCACGCTGTAATATTGAAACGGCTGCGGTCTATGCAACTGGCGGCATGCGACTGGCGGAGCAGCGGGATGCCAGGGCCAGTGCTGTGCTCTGGAAAATGCTTAATGACCAGCTCAGCGCAAAGCTGGGAATGAGGGTAACCACACGTACGCTGACGGGGTATGAGGAAGGGTTGTTCGCCTGGCTGGCAACACGCGAAGATCTGCATGACGGGAATTTTGGTGTCGTGGAAATGGGCGGCGCATCAGTGCAGGTGAGCTTTCCCTGTCCTGAGTGTGAGACAGCCAGGCAGGTAAAAGTGAAGGGTCGCCCCGTTACTGTTTACAGCCACTCATTGCTGGATTGGGGACAGGATGAGGCCGGTAAAAAACTCGGACCATTGCCCGCCTGTGAACACGGTGCCGGTCTGGAGAATCCGGAATGGCAAACAGCCCATTGTACTGCCGGGCTGGGGGCATCTTCTGAAGCGTTTCTTGAAATCAGAAACTTTATTGGTAAAGCGGGTGAATTGCACTGGTATCTGAGCGGGGCTTTCCTCTACATGCGGGACACGGATATCGACCACTTTTGTCGCAAGGGTATCCATAGCGCGTTTGAGCAGGAAACTTCCTGTTTCAGAGCGGTCTACCTGCGAAATACCCTGCTGAGCCTGGGAGTTCCTGCAGAGTCTGAACACAGCACCGCAGACTGGACACTGGGCGCCGTGATCTGCACGTCTACCCAGTGTCTTGAATAGTTTTTTTCCAAAGCTGTCAGCCTTCTTGCGGCAGCTGCGTTTTGCCCCGAACGTCACTCGAATGGATACCACCGCTGCCGTCTTTGAGAACGCTGAAGTCGCCGCCGACATCGCTGACACGGATATCACCGGATGAATCACGCTCTACGACAACGTCGTTGCTGACGTGTGAGATGCGTATATCACCTGAGCTATCCCGTATGACCAATACCGAGCCGCTGATGTCGCTGGCGGTGATGTCGCCGGAACTATCGGCTTCGATGGTGAGATCACCCTTTGCCTCGTCAATATCTATATCACCGGAAGAATCGCGGATAGAAATTGGACCACGTGCACCCTCAATCTCTATATCACCCGAACTGTCCTGGATTTGCACAACAGATGTGTTTTTTAACAGCATATCACCGCTGCTATCTTTAACTTCGAGCGCCAGTTCCTGTGGAACTTCGATTTCCAGGTCAAGCCAGGCATAACTACGACCGGTCAGGGACCAACCCCCATCCGTATCTGGAAGGTCTACAGTAATTTCAGCGTGACGCCCTGTTACGGTGCTGACCCTGGTTTCATCCAACCATGATTCCTTTGAAGCGCAGGCTTTGCCGCGTATCGTTGCCTGGTCAGAGCCGGAAACCCCGACGATTTCCAGGTCACCTGCAGCAGCGGAAATAGCCAGCACATCGCTTGCAGACAGATCCAGTGTCAGATCAATTTCTTTTTCGTACTTGCACCAGTCGGCGGAAGCCTCAGTGCTGAATTGGTAAATTAACAGGCAGCTTAGTACCAGCGCCCAGAACCGGATTGGATATGCCATTGATGTTCTCATTGTCCTCACTCCTGGTAATTTCAAAGTAGTTCGTATAACAGATGCAAGAATGAAGCCAGTTGGGGGCCGGTTCCAAATCATGCGCTATTGAGTACGTTTACGTTGACTTTGATGCAATTGAGGGCTGATTGGTTGCGGGTTTGTTGCCAAGGAAAAGCAAAACGATGGGCGAATTTCACCAGAAGATCGTCAGGTCCTGATGCAAGCAGCTGATGTCAGCCGGTGAACGGCCAATGAACTCACCATCCGGTCCCAGCAGCATGCCTTGAGGAGAGTGAATCCTGATGCGGGCGCCCTTAAGGGTAGATATCTCTTTATATTCAATATGCCGACCGGAATAAATTGTCGGAAACAGTTTAAGCAATCGGTGACGGGGCAGACTTTCCAGAATTGTCACATCCAGCAGGCCATCATCGATGATGGCAGCAGGTGCGATCAGGAAATGCGTGCCGGTATAGCGGCTATTAGAAACAGTGACGAAGATATTGTCGCTACGCACCGTCTTTCCATCGATCTCCATCACCAGGGGATAACTTTTTAGCTTCAGAACCTGCCACAGTGTCGCCAGCGTGTAGGCTGTGTTGCCCAGGAACTTCAGTTTTTGCGCAGATATGCTGGCATCCACGGTGAAGCCCATACCGACGATATTTAGAAAATAGAAGCTTCTGTCCGCCGATTTCACATGAGCGACATCGACCTGGCGGGTACGCCCCCGGCACAGAAGGTCGATCGCATCGGTCCAGGCACCAGGTTGCAGATCCAGCTCCCGGGCGAAAGCATTGCCTGTACCAATAGGCACCAGACCCAACGGTATTCTCGCCGGTTTCGGGTGCTTGTATAGACCGTTGAGAACCTCAAATACAGTACCGTCGCCACCTGCAGCGACCAGGCCGTCAAAGCCTGAAAGTTCAGCGTTTGCCACCAGTTCTGTGCCATGGCCCGCATGCGTGGTGGGCATGTATGTCGCCTCGATGCCGAGGCCCTTGAATTTCGCCTTGATATCTGCCAGTTTATTAACCGAACGGCCATATGCTGCATTGGGGTTAAAAACGATTAGAAGCTTCAAAAGGGTGGGTTCCCATATTCCGTATGAGCAAAATGCTGCAACTCATTCTATTGTAATTGTAAATTGTTTGGTATCCTTAGGTAGGCAAACTGGATGGAATCAGGATTCTGATAATAAAATGGCAGTGATGAAGACGCGATTCAGTCGAAAATTGCACGTGGCGTTCGGCGCTATGCTGGCTATTACACTGGCGCTGGCCTGGTATTTCTACGACAGCGTGCAATGGTTCGAATATGACGTGGAACGTATCACCATAGCCAACTCCGTGCTTAACGGCCACCGTACACTGTCTGCCCAAACCGCACGAAAACTCAGCCTGATAGACGAAGCCGTTGCCAGTGGCGATGTAAGTGACTTGCCCGCATGGCATGAAAATGTCCGGCTACAACGACAGGCAATCATTGGTGTCCGCAGTGCCCTTAGCGATGAAAATGTTTTACACAGGCTTGATACTGAAACGGACGAAATGCTGGTTCTCAACGAGATGGAAAGCCTTGTTGAGGCCATCATCGCTTCCGGTGAAACCATAAGAACGGCCCTGGAAGAGCAGCGCCCCGGAGATGCACAAACAGAGGCAGAGCGCCTGCACAGCAGTGGCACAGCGGAGATATTCGATGGATTGATGGGTGAGGCTCTTGCTGAACGAGCCAAGGAACTCGAAAACGCGAATTCGGAGACGATTTCCCTGGCGCATTACATTACCGGGGTGCTCCCCCTATTTATGTTGACACTGGCAATGCTTACCGCCGTGATTGCCTGGCTTATTTCCCGCAGCCTTACCCGTTCGGTGAATGAGTTATACAATGGCGCACAGGCCTTCACCAACGATGACCTGAATCACCACATTCCAGAGTTACGTGAAAAGGAATTTGAGCAACTGGGACAGGCGTTCAACGCCATGGCGCGTCAACTTGCCGAGCAGCGCACCGGCATGCGCGAATCCAATGTTCGTCTTGAATCCATCGTTGAAGAACGTACCCGGGCGTTGAAAAGCAGCAATGAGATACTGGGACTGGTTGATGAAAACCGGCGCAAATTGCTGGCGGATATCAGTCACGAATTCCGTACACCCTTGACCGTGATACGCGGCGAAGCCGAAATAGCCATGCGGGGCAAAGCCAAGACCAAGGCTGAGTACCATGAGACACTCGCGCGTATCATGGAGCAGGCCGATCAGACAACACGTCTTGTTGATGATCTGTTATTTATCGCACGCGCCGATGCCGGCGAGCCACGCCTGAAAGTCCGTCCGGTTGCAGTCAATGGTCTTTTGAATACCGCGTGTACCGATTTCAAGGCCAAGGCTGAGCAGAATGAGATCACCATTGTTGAGGATGTGTTGATTGGAAGTGTTGTGGTGATGGGTGATGCCGGACGATTGCGCCAGGTTTTCTCCATACTGATAGACAACGCTTTACGCTACTCCAAGGCGGGCGGCAAGGTAGAGGTTAACCTGGACCGGGACGGTAATGATATTATTGTTATAGTACGGGATCATGGTATCGGGCTAACAAAGGAAGAGGCACGGCAGGCGTTCCAACGCTTTTTCCGTGGAGGAAAGGCCCAGGGCCATGCACGTGGTACCGGACTGGGTCTACCGGTCGCGAAAGCGATTGTGGAGGCGCACAAGGGCACTATTACACTCGAGGGGGAACCGGGCAAAGGTGCAGTGGCAACCGTTGTTCTTCCCGCTGAAGAAAAATTGAAGGCTGTGGCATGAGAATATTAATAGTTGAAGACGACGCCAGGATTGCTGACTTTCTGCAACGTGGTCTGCGTGCAGAAGGACACTTCTGTGTGGTAGCCAATGATGGCGAGGCGGGCTTGTCGCTGGCGCTTGAAGGGGACTTTGACCTGTTGCTGCTTGATATGATGTTGCCGGGCATGCACGGGCGGGATGTGTGTCAGCAGTTACGTATGAACAAGGTTAATACACCATTAATCATTCTCTCCGCCATGGACAGCCTCGATGATGTCATTGCAGGCTTACGCATGGGTGCCGATGATTACATGACCAAACCTTTTTCTTTTGAGGAGTTGCTGGCGCGTATCGAAACCGTCACACGTCGAAGCTCGGAGATCAGCAGGGAAGAGCGCTCACTTGCAGTTGGGCCATTGGCCTTCGACCGTCAGTCGCTGCGTTTTTCCGTGAATGGAGAGGAGGTCAAGATGACAGCCAAGGAACTGGCCATCATCGAGCTATTAATGAGTAACCCGGGTACTTTATTCAGTCGCGAGCGCATACTCAGTAATGTCTGGGGACTGAACATGGATCCATTGACCAATGTCGTGGATGTGTATATCGGTAAGCTGCGTAAAAAGATAGATGATGACGACACGGATTCGCTTATAGAGACGGTCCGGGGACTGGGATATCGCCTGAACCTGGATTAATCATCAAAGACATTTCATAAAAAATTTAACCTATGTTCATCTTAGTTTCAATATCTGTTCAACTGTAGCAGTTAGTATCAAGTCAGAGGTTCTTGGGCATTAGTTCAGTTTACCCCTTACTGGCTTCCCAAATGAATCAAGAACCTGCGTTAACCTGACCAACGGCAACATGTTTTCATCGGGTGGCGAAGAAGACAACGGGCCGGGGGAATGGTGATCGGTCACTGGATGTGACCGAATTGCAGAATCTTCGCAAGGATGCGAGGCTTCAGCGATTTGAGGTTCAGTCAACCGGTCGGAGTGAAAGTATCTTCACCGTCTTGCAAGGATGCAGGGCGGTGATTATATTATTCCAGGCCTCATTTTTTATCCATCCCAGCTTTTAACCATCCCAGCTTTTAACCATCCCAGCTTTTAACCATCAATATCATATCGAAGGTGCTGAGCAGACAACTGTGCTTCGGCACTGTAAACAGTGTCGCCCAATTCTATCGTGGCCGGGGCCAGGTGGATTATTGTTGGTAAGGGTTGAACCTCCAGCTCGACACTGCCACGGAAGAACTCCGTATTACTGCCCGCAATCGCCTGTTCTACTTTATCCACTGTTAAACCGATTCTGCAATTGGCCAACAACTGTGGGTTGCCGGCGAACACCGATTCCAATGGGGACGGGTTGGTATTAATAGTAAAGCCAAACCCGGACCAGTCAGCCGTCAGCATGCTGTTGTCTTGCTCTAAATTTCCCAGCAACCTGTTGATCTCAGTCGCTGTAACGGACCGGTTTTTAAACGGTCCACTCCAGGCGGCAATACATTTTGCCAGTGGATGGGTTGTTTCGGAGGGAATGAAACTCAGTTCACCTTCTGATAGCAAATCGAACTTTAGTGCCATATCAAGTTTGATACGCGACAGGTCATCCTCGATCTGGAAGTTAGAGAAATTTGCCCTGAGTTTGCCGTTTGTAATTGTCTGAGCTTTCACATGGGCTAAAGGAGTGCTCTGATTACCGGGGCTCATACTCAATCTGATGGACTCGCAGGCAGAATCCTCAAATCCCGCTTCAATTTGGCAGCTACGGACAGCCTGGGCATTCAGTCGATCACATTCCAGCTTTGAGGTTTCTGCATTTTCGATACAGGCACCCCTGTCTGCATCATACTTGGCGTTCTGGCGCTTACGTGATGCCTCGCACAGGGGATCAATCGCCTCGCTGACGCAACGGTTATTCAAGGGGTTGCGGAACAGGCAGGATGAGCAATTGCGCGTGTCCCGCAGACGCTTACACTGGCTGAGATTTATCCGGCAAGCGGGGGCAGGGGGGCAACTGCGATGTTCACAAATGATTTCCTCTGTATCGAATTGCTGAAGTGTTGCTGAGTAATTCAGTGCTGAAAGCGCGGTACCGTCAAACTCGGCATCCATGTTTAAGTCCGCCAGCGAAGCCTGCAATACCTCGCGTAAGAACGGGCGTCTGACTTCGATCAGGGCGATAGCAGGTTCTTCCCCGGAGATGGAGAAAGTGGCTGTCCTGATGTTGAATTCTTCTTTTAGTGCCTTGAAAGCCTGCCTGGAATGAGTCGGGTCTACATTTGTGATTGACGTCTGTGACTCAAGGGTGCGAATGGATTTTGAATGTAGTATGCAGCCAGAATCCTTTTCTACCACGAGGACTTCCCAGTGATCCGCGCTATTTTGTGTTTCTCCTTTGGCTGACCATGTCCGCCAGCGTTCGCTTGGCCCGACGCCCAGCTCATTGACGGCGATTGGCAAGCCGTCGGCAAACCAGTAGTGAATAATCGTCAACGGGCGCTTCGCACCGGATATTTCTGAATAAAAATAGCGTATATCTGACGCATTATTCATATTGCTGGCAATCCCCACCGGTTCGCGGGATTCGATGCCGCTGGCAAATTCAGCCCGGGAAACCGTGACATCGGCGGGGCAGCTCGACAGATCCGGGATAAATGTCATGTCCAGAGCAATTGAGGTGGTGAGAGGGTCGATCAGCATGGCACTGCCAGCTACCATGAACATTCCCCTGAGCGCCTGTGTGTGGCTGGCTGGTGATTGGGCGAAACCGGGCAGTGAGGCACCGACTTGAACCTCGCCGAGCGGGGTAGCGTTCAAGGGAATACTATTTGACTGACGCCCTACGAGCGAAGCCGTGAAATCAGAATTGAGCCGTTGCAAAGTGTGCCGGGTCAACTCCGGGATGGGTTCGGCGTAGCTACCATCTTCGAAAATAAAATCCCTCGAACTGATTTCGAGCCGGCTGAAGCGCGGTAACCACTCCAAGCGTGAACCACTGAAATACAGCAGGATATCTCCGGATATCGATGCGGATATTTTGTTGTCAACTTGATCTTTAATATTAACTATAGCATCTAATGCTATGTATTGATTATAAAATGATATGTCAATACTGCGAAATTCATACTGTTCCGAAAATACCAACAGTGACCTGAGTTCAGTTTCAATCTGCTCTCCCAGCCAGATATTGTCCAACTTGATCAGTGTGTCAATATCCTCAAGCTCCAGCAGTGCAGCTTCGGCGCCAGCGGCGCGCTGATTCTGAATTGAAGCCAGTTCATCAGGGGTTCCGACAGGCTGCAATACAGTACAGCCAACCATGAGACAGGTGACAATCCCCAGGGAAAAGAGGTGAATCAGCCTGTTTCGCATGCTTTCCTCATCTTGTTACCCCATTAGGTTTAATCTTTAAAAGCCTGGCTCTGATGTTTATTGTGAGCAGTGATCCGAGCAAAATCAATATCGATATTACTTTATTTCCATCCACAACCACCGATCACCAAAACCCAGACACATTTAAATTCCGTGCCATTGTTGGTGATCCATCCGAACTCCGGTGTAATTACATCCCAGAAACGCTGTAATTCGCCTTTGAAACCCGGATCGTATGCAAAGTGAATCAGGCCGGGGATATAGGCAAAAGGCACTTCAGGCATTGGTTGATCAAGCATGGCGATCAAATTCTCCCTTTCCGGGTAATGAAACTCTCTTCTTGGCTCCAAACTGTTCTGCCTGGATTGCTTGCCAAACAGCCGGTCTGTTGCGGACTCTTCTGTTATGAATTGCCTGCTGAGAATATTATTGGTCAAATGGGTTCTTTGTTTCTCGCTTAGGTCTTCCAGATCGTGTTTCAGCTCCCGGACAGGGGGGGCTGGTATCAATGCGGGTTGTTCGGTGACGGGCTTTGTTTCAGCCACCTTTTTTACAGGTTCAGGCTCAGGTTCAGGGAAGGGAAGCAATATCTCGGGTTCCAACTCTGGTGTTGGTGTAGCGGTTTCAGGTGGGGTGAAAGAGGTCAATTGCAGTTCAATTTGCAGGCTGTCGGGTTCAGCAGGTGTCGTATGCCTTGAAACAGGCACAAACAATATCAGGGCATGAAAACTGAATGCGACAGCCAGCGCCAGCCAGATACTGGTCTTTTTTCCTGTACTGATTTGCGCCGTGGGCTGTCTGTGGCTTGGCATGGAGAAATGATACCTGCTTGCCGTTAAGTTGTGGTTAATTGCTCATTTGATATTTAAACATGTGATAGCCTTGCATGAAATCCTGGAATTGGGGAATACAGCAGATGGATTATTTACGCCGGAGCGTTTTCACAAGCTTGCACCGCGCTGCTTGTAAGCATTGGATAGCGTTTGTGCTGCTGACCCTGGGCCTGTTACCCGTACAACTGATGGCGGCAGATATTGCTGACGCAAGGGAACTGGTGCGCGCCGCCATGGATCACTGGCGTGGAACAAACTCCTACTCCGAAATGACCATGACCATACATCGCCCTGACTGGGAGCGATCCATGTCGATGCGGGCCTGGAGTGAGGGTGACAAACTCTCCCTGGTGCGGGTTACACAGCCAAAGAAAGACACGGGCAATGGCACCCTGTTGAAGGATAATGACATGTGGTCCTACTCGCCCAAAATTAACCGCATCATCAAAATTCCTTCGTCCATGATGAGCCAGAGCTGGATGGGCAGTGATTTCTCCAACAAGGACATTAGTAAATCCACCGATATCCTCGATCAGTACGATCATAAACTCGCCGATCAATCACAGGAGGACGGGCATACGGTCTATACCGTCGAGGCCATTCCCCATGAAGATGCAGCAATTGTTTGGGGCAAGGAAGTATTGAAAATCCGCGATGATTTTGTCTTGCTGGAAGAGCAGTACTGGGATCAGGACGGAGAATTGATAAAAGTGCTGCGAGCAAGTGATATTGCAGAAATGGGCGGGCGTTCGGTTGCCCGGGTTTTACGAATGGGTAAACTGGAAACGCCGGATGAGTGGACCGAGATGACGATTTCCAGGATTGAATTTGATATTGAAATGCCATCCGGGGTTTTTACGCTTTCCAATCTTCGTAATCCCCGGCAGTAATTAAGGGAGCTCCCTGAACCAATGTCGCTAAAACGCCAGGGTAGCAGGGCATTCGGACTCAGTTTCCGGCTCGCCTGGCGCAATATCTGGCGACAGAAACGCCGCACCTGGTTAACCGCGTCGGCGATGATCTTTTCCAATATCCTGCTGGTGTTCATGATATCGCTGCAGTTTGGCTCCTATAACATGATGATCAACAACACCTTGTCCATGTTCAGTGGCCAGTTGCAGGTGCAGCGTGAGGGTTACCACGATAAGCAGAAAATTCGCCAAAGTATGGCCAACATCCGTGAGTTGGCAAGTGATATCCGCAAGCGGTTTCCGCAGGCCAGTGTTGCGGCCAGGGCCAACGCTTTTGTGCTGCTTTCGAGTGAGGACAGGTCTTTTGGTACACAAGTAGTGGGTGTTGAGCCTGATCATGAGCCGACAGTGTCTACCATACCGGGCCTGCTGGCAGAGGGGCGTTACCTGGACGACCCGGATGCTGCAGAGATCGTCATCGGCAGTGTGATGGCCAGGAACCTGAAAGTAAGTGTGGGGGATGAACTGACATTCCTGGGCAGCGGTAAAGATGGATCTTTTGCCGCCGGCGTTGTGAGCGTGGTGGGTATCTTTAATTCCGGTTCCCAGGATCTTGACCGCAGCCTGGCCGAATTGCCACTGGGTTATTTTCAGGAATCATTTGCGATGGCCGACAGCGGCCATGTGATTGCGATTTCCCTTGATGAATTGAGTGCGATAGCAGAAATGGCTGAACCATTAAGGCACACAATTGCCAGCCACAGCGACCTGGTTGTATTGGACTGGGAAGCATTGACACCGGGGCTTAAACAGGCCATCCAGGCCGATATGACCAGCGCCTGGTTCATGTACGGTGTGCTGATCATCCTGGTGGCATTCAGCGTGCTCAATACGCAACTGATGTCAGTGCTGGAGCGTACCCGTGAATTCGGTGTGATCATGGCCCTTGGCATCAAGCCCCGCCGCCTGGCATTCCTGGTTTTACTTGAAACCTTTCTGATGGCGGCACTTGGTCTGCTGATCGGGGTTCTTCTGGGGTCACTGGTTTCCGCCTACTTTGCACACGCGGGATTTGCCTATCCGGGCATGGATGAAATGGCGGCGAAATTCAATATGCCTGCCGTGATGTATCCCGCACTTGATCCGTTTTCCCTGCTGCTGGGCCCTGTCGTTGTGTTTGTGTTCTGCTTGCTCGCCGCGATTTACCCGGCATTGAAGTTATATGCCTTGCGACCGGTCGAAGCGATGAGGGCGGTCTGATGGCCTTGCCGGTAAGAGCTATGTCCACATTGGCCTGGCGTAATTTGTGGCGGAATTACCGACGCACCCTGATTATGCTGCTGGCCATTACGGTGGGTGTATGGGCGATGATTTTTATGACAGCCCTGTTGCGAGGCATGGTCGATAACATGGTTAAAACCGGCATCAACGCATTGCCTGGTCACGTCCAGATTCATGCCGTCGCATACAGGGATGATCCATCGGTCACCCACAGCATGCCGGCGCCGTCAAAGTCATTGCTGGAGGTGCTCAACAGCGAGCAGGTGCTTGCGTGGGCAGGCCGGATCAAGGTACCCGCCATGATTTCCAGTGAACAGGAGAGCCGGGGCGTCATCCTGCTGGGTATCGACCCTGTGAGCGAGATAGCCCTGGGTTTCGATATATCAGATATCACCGGGGGACGGTTTCTGAACGGCCCTGATGATCGTGGCGTCGTTATTGGTAAAAAACTGGTGCAGAGACTTGAAACCCGCCTGGGTAAACGGGTGGTGGTGATGAGCCAGGATCCTGAAAACACCATTGCAGATCGGGGTTTCAGGGTTGTTGGCGTGTACGAGGCTGACCTGGAGAGTCGCGAGGAAAACTTTATCTACGCCGGTCGTGAGGTGATCCAGGCCATGCTTGGTGTGGGTACGGATATTTCCGAGCTCGCAATACTTGGACATGACTACCGCGAGCCTGAGGCCCTGGCAGCAAGTGTGCGTAATGCCGTACCTGCAGACCGGGAGGTTTTATCATGGCTCAAACTCGACCCTTACCTGAGTACCATGATGGAGGTCATGGATGGTTTTGTTCTGGTCTGGATGGTGGTGATATTTTTAGCCCTTTCATTCGGGTTGGTGAATACCCTGATGATGGCCGTGTTTGAACGGGTACGCGAGATTGGCCTGATGCGGGCGCTGGGTATGCGGCCCTCGGCCATTATTTACCAGGTATTGGTGGAGTCCCTGATGTTGCTGGTGCTGGGACTGCTGGCGGGCAATATACTGGCTGTCAGCACCATTGTCTGGCTGAAAGACGGCATTGATGTATCAGCGGTATCGGAAGGCATGGAAATGATGGGTGCGTCCAGCGTGATGTACCCGGTCTTGCAATATCCGGATCTGATCCTGGCCAACGCCGTTGTTATCGTGCTGGGTATCATCACCAGCCTGCTGCCGGCATGGCGGGCGGCACAGTACCGGCCGGTCGAGGCACTCAGCAGCACATGAAAACCTGTGGATGGAACAAAATGGATAATCAGAACGAGCTTGAAGGAGTACCTGCAGCATGTCAGCCATAATCTGTACTGACCTGTGCAAGTATTACCAGCAGGGTGATGCGGTGATCAAGGGGCTTGATCATGTCAGCCTGGAGATTGAAGAAGGGTCATTTATCTGTTTATCCGGGCCTTCCGGTTCCGGTAAAACCACGTTACTTAACGCAATTGGGGGGCTTGACTCACTGGATAGTGGCGAAATATCCATTGACGGGGAGCGTGTTGACCTGCTTGGCAAGGCCGCACTGGCAGATTTGCGTTTGCATAGCATCGGCTTTGTATTCCAGGCCTATAACCTGATTCCGGTTTTGAGCGCACGCGAAAACGTCGAGTTTGTTATGCAAGTGCAGGGCATAAGTTCAGCTGAACGCAAACAGCGCTCCTCAAAAATTTTAAAAGAAGTCGGACTGGAAGGCATGGAAGACCGGCGACCGGCCCAGTTATCCGGTGGGCAACAACAACGTGTCGCGGTGGCACGCGCCATTGTCTCCCAGCCCAAACTGGTACTGGCCGATGAGCCGACGGCTAACCTCGATTCCAAAAGCATGGAGAGCCTGATGGCCCACTTCCGCGAGCTTAACCGTAGTCACAAGGTGACTTTCCTGATTGCCACCCATGATCAGCGGGTGATGGAATGGGCGGATCGGCTTATCAGCATGGAGGACGGACGGGTGGTCAGTGATGAATTGCAACAAGCCATCCGGTGATGTGACATGCGCAGCACACACCTGACAGGGCTGTGCCTGCTTGCCCTGGTTTTCAGCACCGGGTTCACAGCGCCGGTAAAGGCGTCTGGTGAGAGCGGTAAGACAAACCTTTGGTCATTTGGAGGACACACAAAGTACCAGTATATCCACACACATATTCCAGAGGACAGCGTGCTGCAGGACATCAGTGGCGACAGCCTTCAGGACCACAATCTTGAAGTCCGTCTGAAGGCCACTGCCAGGCGTAATCACTGGGACTTCAACACGCACTTACAATTCATCACGGTTCATTCCGATACACTCTCCGGTTTTCGCGATTTACCATTACCGGTTTTTCCGGGGGCAGGCATCATCAATGACGACCGGCGCTGGTTCGACCTCACCCATGAGATAAAGAATGAGGGTAAAAATGCCACGCTGCTGCGACTTGACCGGATAAGCGTTGCTTACACAGGCGACAAAACCGTACTCCGCTTTGGTCGCCAGGCCATCAGTTGGGGGAATGGCCTGTTATTCACACCAATGGATATTTTCAACCCCTTTGACCCCACGGCGGTGGACAAGGAGTACAAATCGGGCGATGACATGCTGTACGGGCAGTATCTGCTGAATAATGGCAATGATATGCAGGTGGTGGCAGTGGTGCGACGCGACCTGCTCAGTGGCGATGTTGAGCAGGATGAATCATCACTGGCTTTGAAATACCACGGCTTCCTGGGTGGCAATGAATATGACTTGCTGGTGTCCGAACACTATGGCCAGCGCGTACTCGGCCTGGGTGCCAGTACCGATCTTGGTGGAGCTATCTGGCGGGGTGACCTCGTTTGGACCGACACGGATTCGGACTCGATTATTTCAGTAGTGGGTGGTGTCAGCTACTCAGGGGTAGCTGCAGGGCACAACTGGACAGGATTACTAGAATACTATTACAACGGCTTTGGTCAGGCTGACGGGGATTACTCCGCCGGGGGCCTCGCTGCTAACCCCGAGTTGTTGCATCGCCTTGCCAGGGGCGAATTATTCAATCTTGGCCGCCACTACCTGGGTGGGTCGCTTATGCTGGAAGTGTCACCGCTGCTTAATTTCACACCGAATATCTTCGTCAACCTCACCGACCCTTCAGCACTGGCGCAAGTGGTATTGTCATATGATTGGAAACAGGATATTCAACTGCTGGCGGCGCTGAATGTCCCGATTGGCCCCGGGGGCAGCGAATATGGCGGTATCGTTGCACAACAACCAGGCACGTACCTGTCAACCGGGCCATCGCTGTTTGCTCAGCTGGCCTGGTACTTCTAGACCTTTTTATTATTATTCATGATGTCTGTTGTGCCGCGGGTGGGGACAGATTTCAAGTGAAAATCAAGTGTGGAAAAAATGCCGGCTATGACCTATTGTTCGATTAGTATATTTGTTTTCCTTTAAAATGCACATTGCTTGTGGCCCGCTACTTCGGGCCGTTTTTATAATTAAAATAAACGGATAAAACATGACAAAAACGTTACCCCCCCTGAATTCCCTGACATCTTTTTCCATGCCGGGCCGTGCTCTCCGACTTCTGGCTGCCGTTGTGGTTTCCGGAAGTCTTGCTGCGTGTGCAGTAGCGCCAACTGATTCTTCTTCGAGCGGATCCATCGATCAGGCAGTGCCCAAAACAGGCCTGACCATGGCGGCCGATATGTATAACAGCCGTAATTACCCCGGTGCAATCAGGGAGTTTGACAATGTCATTTCCGATGCGGGCACAAGCGCCAATGACCGTCGTCTGGCCCACCTTGGGAAATCCCTGGTATACCTGGGAAATGATACGAAATGGCACAGTATTGACAATGCAAAATTGTCTCTGCAATCAGCCGGTCAGGTTGCGCCGGAAGGCGATGAGGAATTCAGCGCTGAGACCGACCTGTTGATGGATGCAGTTTCCAATGTTATCGGTACGGAATCCAAGTATGTTGTATTGCAGGGGAAGACGACTGGCTCCGGCGCACAGATTTCTGAGTTGAGACGTGAGATTGACGGCCTGAAATCAGAAAACAGTGAGTTGCTCGCGGAGCAGAAAGTCCTCAACGAGGCCCTGGAGAAACTTAAAGAACTAAGCCTGGGTAACTGAGGGCTCCTGGTGAATCCTGATAAAGCTGAGCAACTGCTCGGCATCCATTGATTCAAGCTCAATGGAGTTCAGCAACACCATGGGTGTATCGCCATATTCGCCTGAACGTTTAACATTCCCCATGAACTTGGAAACAGCATCCATCTGTGAGTGCTTGCCAACCAGGATGGTTCCAAAACTCCGTTCCGACATCCATTGGAGCGCTTCATCCAGATCTGCGGTTTGCAGTGTTTCAAATGGTTCTTTACCCTGGGCCTTACCAAGCAGATCGGCCAGGGAAGTCCCTTCCTCAATGATTAACACGCCCTCTTCAAGCTTGAGTTCGGGTAATAACTTTCTGACCGCATTTGGCAAGTCGGACTTGTCTACCGGCTTGGTCAGGTAATCATCCGCACCCAGGGACAGGCCCAATTCCCGCTCGCTTAACATCGACTGCATGATAATCGGAATATCGGCGGTTTCCGGCATCTCGCGTAATTTCTCCAATACCTGCCAGCCATCCATTCCAGGCATCAGAATATCAAGGACAATGATGTCCGGTTGTTGCTCGCGGGCAAGTTCAACACCGTCAGCGCCCCCATCGGCAGTAATGACGGAGTAACCGCGTTTGGACAGAATGCGCCGGGAGATCTCGCGGGAAGACTCGTCATCATCCACCACCAGTACCTTGGCCAATCCTTCAATTTGTTCGGTATGGCCTTCACCATGCTCTTCCTGTGTTTCTTCAGGTTCTATGTCTGCAGCGATGGCAGGCACGACGAAAGTAAAGCAGGTGCCTTCGCCAGGCGTGCTTTCAACATCAATCCGGCCGTTCATCAGTTCAGCAAACTTCTTGCAAATCGCTAACCCCAGACCCGTGCCACCAAATTCCCGGGTGGTCGAGTCATCCGCCTGGGTGAACTCATCAAATACCTTCTCCAACTGTTCCGGCGTCATTCCAATACCTGTATCGGCAACGGAGATGCTGAGCAGGTCGATGCCGTCCTCGGTAGAACGGCTGGCTTTGACGGTTATTTTACCTTTGCGGGTAAACTTGGCGGCATTGCTCAGCAGGTTCATCAGGACCTGTCTGAACTTGGTCACATCGGTGCGGATTTCACTGTCTTCGAGTTCAAACACGGTGTTGATCGTGTTGTCGTACTTGCTGACCATCGGCTGGACCGTCGTGGTGACGTCGCCAACCAGTTGTTGCAGGTCTGCCATTTCGTTGTAAATGACCATTTTGCCCGACTCAACCTTGGCCAGGTCCAGCACTTCGTTGATGAGTCCAAGCAGATGCTTGCCGGCAGCATGAATTTTACCCAGGTCGGCCTGGACTTCTTCCGGGTCCAGCTCAACCCCGTCTTCCAGGTCCTCAAGCATCATTTCGCTGTAACCGATAATGGCGTTCATCGGCGTTCTGAGCTCGTGGCTCATATTGGCCAGAAAACCGCTTTTGGCCTGGTTGGCTTCATTGGCCCGCTGCCTTTCATCATTAACGCGTTCCATGGTGGCATCCAGTTTCTCCGCCATCTCATTGAAAGAACCGGCCAGTTGAGCGAGATCCCCTTTACCCTTCACAAATACCCTGTGGGCCAGGTTGCCCTTGCTCCATTCCCTGGTGCCGATGCGCAACTGGGACAGGGATTTGGTGGTGTAACGAACAAGGAAATAAATCAGCAACAGGGTGATCAGGGCCGAGACCAGGAATACCAGCATTGATACACGGTTGATCAACGCTTCGGTTTCATCGATCTCCCGGTTCAATTCCGATGACAGGGATCGCAGCACGATGCCGTCACGTGCAAGCTGGGCCTCGGTGTTATCAAATTCATATCCAAAAGCGACCAGTGAGTAAATTTGTACCGGTTGACCGGCTTCCTCGGCACGCTCGATCAGTACCTTCCACTGGTCGATGATTTCTTCAGCCAAATTGATTCCGTCAATACGGCTGGTCAGGTTACTGCCCGCGGTAGAACGAAGCGTGTTCAGAGCATCGTCGATGTGTAGGACGCTCTTGAGCAAGTCCCGTTGTTCACCTTCATCGAGTGCTTTTTTGCCCTGGGCCGAGGCCACTGCATCGAGCACTTTAAAACGGGTGTTGAGTTCCTTCAGTCGCTGCGAAATATCGCTGACCAGGTATTGGGAACGAATAACAGATTGTAAATCGTCAACGATTTCACGGCTGACCCTGGTGGACCAGAGAAACACCACGATCGTAAAGAAGAAAAATACCAGGATGACCGATGAGGTCAGCGCGATCCGCTTGCTCAGATTCATAAAATGTCCCTTTTGTTATAGTTATTATTTAGAGAAAGGCTTCGATTTTTCCCAACAGGCGTTTTAAATCGATGGGCTTGGTGTCGTAGTCATCACAGCCAGCTTTCATGGCTTTCTGACGATCACCCTCCATGGCGTGGGCGGTCAAGGCAATGATTTTCAGCCCGGCCGTTGCCTCGTTGCGTCTCAGTTCTTTGGTCGCGGCCCAGCCATCCATTATTGGCAGACTCATGTCCATCAGCACAATATCGGGCATTGATGCCGTGGCCATTTCCACGCCCTGTTGCCCGTCAACGGCTACCTCTATTTCATAACCTTTCCGCTTAAGCCTGCGGCTAAGCATGTCACGGTTCATTTCATTGTCTTCAACGATAAGTATTCTGGCCACGTTTTTCCTCTTCTTCTTTCAGGTCTGTTGCTGGTTATTTATTGCACTATCAACGAACGGATATATTCCCGGGCGTCGAGTGGTGCTGATGTCAATTTGATGATGTACTGCCGCTGTCCATTTTCCCCACCGACGATTTCAGTAACTTTGCTGAAAACCTGGTCATCTTCTGAACCTGCGTAACCGGGGATGGTCATGCGTAAATTCGTCATCAATTCCATGTCAGCATTTGTCGTTAGAGCGGCCACACCTTCTGCCGCGTCAGTCAAAACACCCGTTACAAGTTCATCTGCAATTGCTTTACCCGATAGCAGATTGAAAGATACAGGTAGTTCCTGCTTTAAGGGGAGCAGAGTTTGTTTATCGTCTTCAAGCATCAGGCTGTAGGGTGCCCCGATACCTGTGATCTCATGGATTGTGACTGGCTCCTTGATACCTTTTGCTTCCACCTCAAGCGACTGGGCTATGCTGACTTCCGGTGCCAGGCTGGCAACCGTGTACTCAGACGCCATCACCTGCCCACCGACGGTAAAGGACTCAATCCGTGCAGTCAGGTTGACGTGATGGCCGACCACACCGTACTTGGAGCGTGTTTCAGAGCCGATATTCCCCACCACCACTTCACCAGTGTTAACCGCGATACCCATTTCGATGGCGGGCAGGCCCCATTGCTGACTATTGTGATTGACTTCGGCCATGGCTTGCTGCATTTCGATAGCGCATGCCACAGCCTGTTGAGCATGAATGTCACTGGCTACCGGCGCGCCGAATATCGCCAGGATGGCATCACCCAGGAACTCATCGATAACGCCGTCATATTTCTGTATCAGGGGGGTCATAACGCCGAAGTAATTGTTCAGAATCCTGACGCAATCCTGTGGGTCCAGCTCCTGGCTGAGTACGCTGAAGCCGCGGATATCCGTCATCATGATGGTGACGGTTCGTTTGCCGCCACCCATCTGCATGCCCTCATCAGATTCGAGGATTTGCTGAACCACTTCATCCGACAGATACCTGCCGAATACCTTGCGTATAAAGGTATAGCTCTTTTCCAACTCCTGCTGGTAGGCCTGTTCCTTGTCATGCCAGGCCTTGCGTTCCAGGCAGGCGACGACGCGGGCGCCCAGCAGGCTTGGGTTGACGGGTTTGATCAACAGGTCGAAAGCGCCGGCCTCGATACATTTAACCGCAGCATTCTTGTCGCTGAGGCCGGTAATAATAATGACCGGTACTGCCCGCAGTGATTCATCCTTGTGCATTTCCCGCAGCACATCGAAACCGTTCATATCCGGCATGAACAGGTCCAGCAAAATCAGGTCCGGCCTGGTTTCACGAATCATTTGCAGGGCTTGCCGGCCCGATGGTGCAGTACTGATTTGATGGCCCTGGCGGCGTAGTTGGTGGGCCAGCAGATTACGGTTGCTGTCATTGTCGTCAACCACCAGTATATTGCCGACGATGGCCTCGACGGTTTCCTTATCCGATTGGTCGAAGCTGTCGAATACCGAGCTGATCTCCACATTCAGCTCTGAGCCGGAATCCTCCCCGAAGTCATGCTCGGCCTTAAAAAGGGTATCGAGCATTTGCAGCAACTTACCGGAATCGGTCAGTTGGTGATTCAGATAGGTGCGCACGTCGTCATTGAGCTGATCCGCATCTTCAAGTTCTTCAAGGATGATTTCCGAGTAGCCGGAAATTGCACCAACCGAGTTTCTCAGGTCATGCTTGAAACCGGAACGCTGCTCGTCCCTGTCTGCTTTTTCGCGCTGCTGCGTTTCTGCGACCAGCATTTCATCGACAAGCTTACGTGTCTGGGCCGCCGCAGATTCTATTTTTCCCAGGTCATCCAGGCAATTCTGATCATTTATCTGCTCTTGCAATAGCTCTGAATGGCCTTCGATGGAGAGGATAGGGGCCAGTAGTTCCTGACGCAGTAAGTCCAGGCGGGCGCTGGCCCTGCGTGTTTGCTGTTCGCTGGGATTCAAACCAATCCCTGGTAAATTACGTAGACGTACACGACTTTGCAAAGTATATGCAAGGCCTGGTCGAAATGCAGGCCAATCCAGTGTTCACATTTACAATAGTCGATAATCGTGTGTAATACGGTTTCAATAATCCCCAACAAAGCACTGCCACTTATAAGGAATACCGCACCGCCGTGGACCAGAGCGTGCGCTAACAACCAGTAGTACCAACCCGGAAAACCCGGCCCGGCGGTCTTGTAAATCTCGGCGTGCCGGCTTTTTGACCGCGCCATGATGTCCCGTTGGAAAACATAGTCGCCAAGCGCGTGACCCACCAGGAACTGAAAAAATAGTGACATCATTTAACCTCTTTGCTGCTACTGGTACCTGTCATGATCTACTCGTGTTCAGCTTTGTTCAACTATAGGCGAATTTTGTATATCGAACTCATCCGTGCTTTCTGACAGCTTGCGTGCCATGTGAGATGACAGCACATTGTCCACGGCACGCTTTATGTTGAGTGTTTTATTACACAAGTCACGCAACTCTTCCTGGTTCCAGTGCAGGCACATGCATGATTCCGTGCTGGTGACAGTGGCCGAAGCAGGACAGTTCAGGCGATAACTGACCTCGCCAATGACATTACCCTGCGGCACGGTGACTGTGTTGCCGTCCGGCAATGCAGCTTCCGCACGGCCGCTGATCAGGTAGTAGAGATCTGAAAGTTGCTGACCCGCAACTGTATAAACAAAACCTGATCCCTCGAGGTGCCATTCTGATATTTTTAGCAACTGGTTGAATTCAACACGGGTCAGGTCAGAAAATTCGTGTTCATATAAGAACTGTTCACGTTGATCAAATCTGATTCTGGAGTTGCTCCATGCCAGGTAAAGCATCATGAAGCCATTGATGAGCACCAGTGCCAACTCGGATCCCACATCGAGCCATAGCGGCTCTGCCGGGTATAGGTAGTAATAAATTGCATATGCTGATGAAGATACCACGATCAGAAACCTCAGCTTCTGCATGCTGGTCATAACAAATGCCAGCATTGAAGCGGCAAATGCGATGCCATAGAGTATGTAATACACAATCGTCAGAGAGTTTTCGTCCATTTAAAAGCTCCGCTTGATACTTTTATCATTTTTTGTGCGGCTAAAACTACCATATATGAACTGTAATGGGAGAACCTTTTTTATCCGTGAACTGGTCATTTTATTAAGAGGCCGGGTTCAAAAGCTTGAACCCGGCCTTGTGTCTTACTGACCGAAAGTGGTTACAAACCGCAGGCCGAATTCACTGGCGTCGTTGCTGAGAATTGCGAGAATGTAATCGCCCAGGTTCAAACGGGCGTTGTCATAACGCTCATCAGTGACGTTGCGGCCATAGGCGGCCAGAGTCCAGCGACCGCTTGCTGAGTGGTAGGCCACATCGACGTTGATCAATGTGCGGCTGTCGATCTGGGTCAGACGACCGGGGTCATTGGAGGGCTCACCCCACATTTCATCGCGGTAAGACCAGTCACCCCTGAATACAAGCTCAGCACCATTGCCCATGACCATGGTGTATTCCGGGCTGATGGATGCGGTCCATTTTGGTGTGAGTGGTGCGACAGCAGCGGGGTTGGGATCGTTAACTTCAGCGTCGATGTAACCCAGGGTGGTGTACAGGGCAAAACTGTCAGTCGGTGCCCATGTGCTTTCCCACTCCACGCCTTTCGAGGTCTGATCAACAATGATGTTAACAGTGTTGAAGCCGGCACCCTCGGTGGTGCTGACCTGGTAGGGCAGGTCGGAGTAGTCGGTGTAGAACAGCGCGATACTCATCTGCAGTGTATCGAGCGGGGTTCCTTTGAAACCGACTTCGTAGTTGGTCGCGGTTACGTTTTCATTGGCTTCAAAACAGTTGGGCTGACTGACGTTGCCCGGCTGGGTGAAATCCAGGAAACCGAACAGGCAGAAAGGCCTGGGTGGAAACTGACCGGATTGGTAGCCATTCTGGATGGTCCCGTAGACGTTCATTCGATCGTTCATCGCATAGGATGCTGCAATTTCCCAGGATACTTCATCCCAATCACGTTGCTTGGTGTCCTGGATCAGACTGCTGTTTATGTTGATGGATGCAGTCTTGTCATCCTCGGTGTAACGCAAGCCACCGGATAAACGCAGACGATCATTGACCTGGTAACCCAGGTTGGCATAAATAGCCTGGCTATCCATTTTCTGGCCCAGGCGGAAGTCGCCGAGAGCAAAGGGGTGGTCGCCATCCGGAGGGCCCTGGAATACGGTGCGGTGCTGGAAGTTCTCGCCTTCTTCTTCGAAATAATACAGGCCGGTTACAAAATCAAATGCACCATACTGGCCATTGATCTGTAATTCGGCCGAAGTCTGGTCTGCCCAGCCCACTTCAGGGAAGGACATGATGTCCTCATACAGGCTGTCATCATCAAGACCGGAAGCATACTCAGAGCTGCGGTCACTGTAGATCAACTTGGCATCAAGGTTGTCCGTAATGGTGAAGTCTGCAGTGAACGCATAACCTTCCGCCTCATTGGAGATATCAACCTGGTTTACCTGGCCGGTATTGTTGTCATATGGATCGGCGGAAACATCACTGTTGCGGAAACCGTTTTGGTAAAGATAACCGTTTGGCACTTCATCAATGAAGGTTGTGTAAGGCCTCAATCCGCCTTCACCGTCACTCTTGTCATAGGCAAACAGCAGAGAGAACCTGTCAGTGGGTTCCCATTTGGCAGCGACGCGGCCGGACCATTCTTTCATTTCACCGACTTCGGTGGAGGTATCGACGTTGACGAAATCACCTAAACCATCGCGACTCACATAGGAACCGGTAAAGGAAATTGCAAATGAATCACCCAGGGGTGCATCGTAGTAAACATCACCATTCAGGCGCCCACGAGTACCAACAGTTGCCCGGAATTGACCACCATTCTCATCACCGGGTTGTTTGGTAATGATGTTGATAGCACCACCGATGGAGTTACGACCGTACAGGGTTCCCTGCGGACCACGTAATACTTCGATACGCTTGATGTTGGCAAGACTCCAGTTCTGGCCGACCTGGCGGCCAAGATAAACACCGTCCACGTAAACACCAACGCCCGGGTCAGTGGTGATCAGGTGATCCTGCAGGCCAATGCCACGGATAAATGCGTTAACCGAAGATGTGTGGCCGGCCGAAAAACCGGTAACGTTCAGGTTCGGGACGAATTTACCAATGTCTGTCAGATCGGTAATTCCCTGTTTTTCGATGGTGCTTGAGGTGAACGCGCTGACAGCGACCGGTACGTCATAGATGCTTTGCTCGCGCTTGGTGGCTGTGACGATGACCTCTTCGAAAATTGTAGCCTCTTGTGCCTCCTGGGCCCAAACGGCAGTAACCGGCAGGCTGCTGGCCAATGCGAGGCCGATAGCAGAAAGCAGTAATTTCTTTTTATTCATGTTTTGTGATTCCTTGTTTGTATGTGCAGAAAAACCTGACGAATTCTAAACGCAGTTGGCGGCTTGTTGTATTAATTTATTTTAGTACAGGTTTGCGAATACCACACACACGGGAGCGATCGTGACAATGGTGGTACGCAAGAGCTTGATTTTGTGATTACAATGTAATTGTGCATACCATTATGAACAACGCATACCTCAGTTTTGAATCCTTGCCGGACAAGCTCATTGTCAATGTTAAAGGTCAATGGGTATTTGACGAGGTGCTGGCCTTGGAAGATGCAACTGCCTCAGTGCTGCCGGAAGCAGGGCAGGCTGTTCTTTTTCAGTGTGCGGGACTGGAGGACATTGATATTGCCGGTGCCTGGGTGTTGTATGACCGCACCGAGCAATTGTCCGAACTGGGGATTAAATCCAGGTTTGCGGGCTTCAAAGCTGCACATTTCAAATTTTTGCAGCATATTATCGATGCAGCGGCTATTCGCGAATATGAAGATCCGACTGAAGCTGTTGAGCGGCCAGGATTGTTGCGCAAATCTGTGGAGGAGCTTGGTCATTCCACCACCACTTACATAGAAGACCTTGGCCAGATAGCAAGATCCATCCTTGATGGCGTACGCAGCCCGTCATTGATCATGATAGGGGAAACCATCAAGCAGGTTTACTTCACCGGTGTTCAGGCCATACCGGTGGTGATGGTAATTACTTTTCTGATCGGTATCGTCACGGCCCACCAGGCGGCCGGGCAGTTGGAGAAATTTGGCGCAGCGGTCCTTGTCGTGGACCTGGTGAGTATCTCGATCACACGTGAAATGGGTGTATTGCTGGCCGCCATCATGGTGGCTGGCCGCTCAGGTAGTGCATTTGCTGCCGCGCTGGGGGTTATGAAACTCAACGAAGAAGTGGACGCCATGCGGGTACTGGGTCTCAACCCCAACCAGATGCTGGTTATCCCGCGCATACTCGGACTGGTGATCGCACTGCCTATACTGACCATTTTTGCCGATATTGCCGGCATTGCCGGCGGCGCATTGATCGCCGTGGGTTCGATGGGCATCAGCGGACTGCAGTTCGTCGAACGCGTGGCATACAGCACCGACCTGAGCGACTTTTACGTCGGTCTGAGCAAGGCGCCCGTGTTTGCACTGTTGATCGCCATGGTCGGAACCTTGCGTGGCATGCAGGTGAAATCCTCGGCTGAAGAACTGGGGCTGAAAACCACCATGGCAGTGGTACAGTCCATTTTCATGATCATCGTTGCAGATGCCCTTTTCGCAACCCTGTTTACACATCTGGGAATCTGATGGAAACCATCATTTCAGTCAAAAATCTGGTGAACCGTTTTGGCAACCAGGTCGTACATGACGGGCTCTGCCTGGACATACGGCGTGATGAAATACTCGGTGTCGTGGGTGGCTCCGGTAGCGGTAAGTCGGTGTTGATGCGCAGTATTCTTGGCCTGCAAAAACCTACCAGCGGCACCATTACCGTGCTGGGGCAGGAAATCGAGTATCACAAGCCCGGGCCCAGTCGTTGCTGGGGCGTATTGTTCCAGGGTGGCGCGTTATTGTCAGGCCTGACCGTGCAACAGAACGTGGAACTGCCGATCGCACTGCACTCGGATATGCCGGTGGAAACCCGCCATGAACTGGCCAGCCTGAAATTGCTGATGACTGGCCTGAGCCTGTCAGTGGCTGACAAATATCCATCGGAATTATCCGGCGGCATGAGAAAGCGGGTTGCATTGGCAAGAGCACTGGCGCTTGAACCGAGGATCCTGTTTCTGGATGAACCCACCGCAGGCCTTGATCCGATTGCAGCGACTGCATTTGACGAGCTGATCACATACCTGCACGATAACCTTGATCTGACCATCATGATGATTACCCATGATGTTGACAGCCTGTTTGGTATTTGTGACCGTATAGCAGTACTGGTAGATGGAGGCGTAGTGGTGGGCAGCGTGGACGAGGTACTGGATTCTGATCATCCGTGGATCAAGAGTTATTTTGGTGTGCCACGCGCACAAAGAGCCAGGCGCGCGGCCAGGGAGTCAACATGAATAACAAGAACTTTGCGGTTGGCCTGTTTGTTGCTCTTGCTTTAGCTGTATTTGTGAGCGCGACACTTTGGTTAACGGGTAGACAGGGTTCGGAACCTGTTGTCGGTTACTCGATGTTTTTTGAGACTGATGTTGGTGGCCTGATGCTTGGTGGACCCGTGTTTTATATGGGTGTAGAGGTCGGGACAGTCACTTCCATGAATATCATTGCCGGAGACCCCATGCGGGTACGTGTTGATGCCAAAGTACTGGAATCCGCACCGGTCAATACAGGCACCTACGCCAGCCTGGCTTTCCAGGGCATCACGGGTATTGCCGTTATCAAGCTGAGTGCTGAGCCAGGTAAATACGAGCCACTGAAAAAGGGAAAAAACAGTAAATATCCGGTGATCGCTGTCCGTGACACCGGCTTCAGCGCCTTGCTGGCGAAGGCTCCCAACATCGTCGACAAGCTGGATTCCGTGCTGGTGCAGATCAACCAGATACTGGGTGAGGAGAACCGTGAACTTATTAGCACCATGCTGGGTGACCTTTCTACAGTGACCGGTGCGTTGGCCTCGCAGGAAGAATCAATCAGGGAAATCCCCGGCTTGCTGACTGAAACCATCAGGGAGCTTCACAGTAGTCTTTCACAGATAAAGAAGATGGCGGGAAACGTGGAGCCCGGATTATTGTCGGCACTGGATAACCTTGACCAGGCAACGCAGAACCTGGCGACAATGACTGACCGCCTGGAAACCTGGACGGCAACCAACGACGCTGACATGAATGCATTCATGGAAGATGGTCTGGGTCAGGTACCGGCACTGGTGGCAGATGCGCGCGCGACTCTTCGGGAGATTGAAAAATTGGTCAAAGACCTGCGTGAGAACCCTTCAAAGCTGATTTATAAACCCAATGAAGATTCTGTAGATGTGGAGCGGTGATTCAGTCATGAAAATTTCAAAGATCCATGTGGTCTGGTGTTTGCTGATACTGATCGTTTCCCTAACGGGTTGCAGTGGGCTGACACGCAGTGACCAACCGGCCACCAAGACATGGTGGCTTGAGCCGTATGCCGGTATGGCACATGAGGTGTCGCCCGGTGCACCTAAGTTAGTGGAGATTTCAGTCACTGTTGTTCCCGGGCTGGATACCGACCGGATACTGACGCTGTCCGACGATGCTCAGCTCAACGACTTCGCCGCTGCACGTTGGGCAGACAATCTGCCTGAGTTGCTTGAGTCATTGGTTGGCAGGAGCATGGAATCATCAGGACGCTTTGAGATTGTATCCATCCGTGCAGGGGGAGGTCCTGAAAATTGTGATTTACAACTGGAGATTCGGGAGTTTTTTGCCCATCTCAGCCCATCAGGCCAGGCAAACGGTGTGCGGGTGGCCGCCGATGGTCGCTACCAGTGTGGGTCTAACGAACCCTTGGCACTCCATTTGAGCGCTTCAATCCCGGTTTATGACGACCGCATGAGTGTGATTGTTGCAGCGTTCCAGCAAGCACTGGATAGTGTAATGAAGGATCTGCTGGGGCAGCTATAGGATCTATACCAAAAGAGGCAATCAGCCAAAACCACGTCTCTCAGGCTCGCACAATTCACCGGGGGTTGGGTACTCCTCCTGAGACCGTGAGCCGACATGGACAAGGTGAGACCGGGAACCGGTCGAGAGGGCGGCCTGGGCCGTGTCGGCGCCCGAGCGACCACATGGAGGAGGTGAGACCGGGAACCGGTCGAGAGGCCAGCCTGGGCTGTGTGCTTGTAGCGAGTCTCAGGAGGAGTACCCAACTGCCGGTGAATCCCCAGTGGATCCTGAAAGACCAGTGCTAACTGAACGCCGGGCTACGGGTAACTTCCCCTGAGACACGCTGCAAGGCCATCCCTGGCGCGCTTGGGCGCCGACTTCCTGTCGGCTCACAGTCTCAGGGGAAATTACCCGCATCCCGGCTTGAGTTCGCAGATTCTTGTGGTCAGGATTCTTTTGGAATCTTCAAAGAAAAAGGCCGCCATTTTCCAATGACGGCCTTCTTGTAACAATAACCGACCTACTTGTTGTGAGCTTTATCCAGTGCTTCACGAATTTTCTTGCCCCACTGGGTGAACATACCCTTCAAATTCTTGATGTGGTTCTCTGGGCTGAGTTCCCTGTATTTTTTACCGATGGTTCTTTCACCTTCGACCAGGATCAACAGTTCGCGGGTT
>Ga0164315_10000192_pt1 | contig 38553 bp, 46 predicted proteins | sample GuaBasSedimGuay6_FD_113737 | JGI IMG/M metagenome (GOLD analysis project Ga0164315, IMG submission 113737) | Subseafloor sediment microbial communities from Guaymas Basin, Gulf of California, Mexico - Guay6, Core 4569-2, 0-3 cm | ecosystem: Environmental > Aquatic > Marine > Hydrothermal vents... | reverse complement strand
TTTAATAAATTCAAGACCGAGAAAATGTTTATGTTATAATAGCCCATTTGAGGTCTTTGCCAAAAAAACTGGCATAGATATTTTTTAGGTCAAGTGTTGCACTTATGATGTGAATCTAAGAAATTATTTAATAAAAAAATAGATATTATGCAATTAATGGGAAAAAAATAAATACATAAATTTGGTTTTGCAAAAAAATGATAAATTTTTTATCAATGATAGTGAGCTTTCAATGATTAAAAGCTATCGCAAATTAAATAGTCGTGAAAGGGATATTATGTTGAAAATGTTGTTTTGGTTGGAGAGGTAAAAAAAACCCTGTTATTGCGAACGAACAAAAAAGAAGTCGTCATCGCGAGGAACGAAGAGACGAAGCGATCTCATAGGGGCTAACGGACAATAACAAGAGATAACCACGGCGGTTTACTATCCTACATTACATACTTATTCCGTCCGCCTCGTTATGACAGTAATACGCTCACAAGTTCGCTCGCAGTGACGACAGTAACAAGAGATATGGCAGTTTATATAGTTATTAGTTAATAGTTAAAAATTAATAGCGGATTTTAAACTAATAACTGTTAATTATTAATTATTCTCGTCCGCCTCGTTATGACGGACTATTTTTGGTGGGGCGATTGTGTGCGGATTAGTTATTTTACAGTCTGTCATAATTATTAGAAATTATTAGAGAATGCCATAAAAAGGCATAAAATCAACTAAGTCATTGATTGTATGGGTTTGGTTAGGTGGGATTTTTGCCAGACCATCCGCCCAGGTTGTTGAGGTTAAAACCCCTGATGATCTGGTGTTGAATGAATGTAATTCTAATATTCCTTTGTTGTTTATAACAGCACGAGCACGAATATATTCTTCTCTTTTATCTAGTTTATGACAGGCAAAAGTTGCCGGAATTTTATATGATCTTTGCTTGAAATCTGTTGCCCCTAATGAGTGAAAAATATAAGGCTTGACAAAAATTAAAAAAGTTATAAATAAGGACACGGGGTTGCCAGGAATGCCAATAATAGGGGTGTTGTTTATCCTACCAAATGCTAATGGTTTGCCTGGGCGAATTTTTATCCGCCATAGGTTTAACTTGCCGTTATCCATAATGGCTTGTTTAATATAATCCTCTTCTCCGACAGAGACACCGCCAGAGGTTAAAATTAGATCACAAATTTTAGCGGCTTGTATTAAAGTGTTTTTAGTTTCATTATAATCATCTTTGATTTTACCCAGATCTATAACTTCAATCGCAGGATTATCTAAAAGCCCCATCAGGGTATAACGATTGGAGTCATAAATTTTGCCATGAGATATTTTTTCATCCAAGTCCAATAACTCGTCTCCGGTTGAAAAAATAGCAATTTTTATTTTTCTTTTTACCTTTAAATTGCTGTTGCCTGTGGAGGCGGCAATTCCTTGATCTTGGGGTTTGATGATTGCCCCTTGTTTAATTAAAACATCTTGCTCTTTAAAATCTTCGCCGGCATAACGGACATTGGCACATTTTTTTGGCATATCTTTAATAATTAGATTATCATTATCATATTGGCAAGATTCTTGTTTGATTACTGTGTCCGCTCCCTCTGGAATACAGGCTCCTGTAAATATTCTGGCAACTGTGTTAGGATCAAGTTTAGCGGGATTTTTGCCAGCAGGGATTCTGTTGCTTATTGGGATTTTTTTGTTATTATCTGTTATGCCATCAAAAGCAAAAGCAAAACCATCCATGGCGCTATTATCAAATGACGGCACCGATATTTTTGCTATCAAAGATTCTGATAAAATCCGTCCTGTGGTATTTTTAATTGATACAATTTCACTATCGTCAATTAAAGAGGCATTATCAAACAATATTTTTTTCGCATCTTTGATGCTGATTAAATCATCGGTAGGGTTATCACCACAATCACAATTGCTCATATTTTTTACTCCATCATTTCAACTAAATTACAAGGTTTCGTGCTTTTATCTAACTGCTCTTTTAAAATCCCTTCCCAGGCATCTTTAACCGCCCCTGTGGAGCCTGGCAATGCGAATAATAATCTATGATTGATGATACCTGCCAAAGCTCTGGATTGAATCGCAGAGTTTCCAATTATGGGGATAGATATGGTGCGAAAATATTCTCCAAAGCCATATATTTCTTTGTCTAATAATATCTTTACAGCCTCTGGTGTTATATCTCTGTGTGTGATTCCTGTGCCACCTGTGATTATTATTATTTGAGTATTTTTGTCCACCGCCCAGTTTGAGACTGTGGCTCTGATTTGATAAATATCATCTGGAACTATTTTTTTATGAGATAAAATATGGCCCTCTTTGATGAGAGAATCTACCAGATATTGTCCGGATTTATCCGTGTCTGCTGTGCGTGTATCTGACACAGTTAAGACACCGATTTTCAAAGCTATAAATTTTTGTTTGCTGTGTGTGTGTCCCATATTATTGTTGAGTTATTTGCCCTATTTTATAAAGTTGTTTTCCATTTAAAATTGTAATAATTTTATTATCAATATTTATTATTTTATCCTGTTTAAATGTTGAAAAAATACGACTTACGGTCTCCAATGCTAATCCCAAATAATTTGCAGTATCAATTCTTGACATACTGATTTTAAAGCTTTTTTTGGATAGGCTTCTATTAGAGAAACGATTAGATAGGTTGATTAAAAAACGAGCAAGCCTTGTTTTGGCAGAGTTATGGCTTAAAATTGTCATTCTAATCTCGTCCGATTCTTTTTCACGGCTCATAATTTTTATTAACTGTCTGCCCAACCCTGGGATTTTTATTACCATCTCATCCAATGCAGCAAATGGAATCTCACAAAGAGCTGTGGTTTCAATTGCGATTGCAGAACAAGAGTGACGGTTGCTACTAATTGCATCTAACCCTAATAATTCACCTGGCAGATAAAATCCTATAATTTGAGTATTTTTAGCATCGGTTTTAATTGTTTTAATGGATCCACTTTTGATAGCATAGATTGACTTAAAATTATCGCCGTAATTATAAATTATTTTGTTTTTTTCAAAGATAGTTTTGCGTTTTATGATGTTATCAAATAGATCCAAATCAGCGGAGCTTAAACTCACTGGTAGGCATATGTCATGCAGGCCGCAATGTTTGCAGTCCACTATATCTTTAAATTTTGCATTTTTTTTCATTTATTATGATAATTGTTGTTTTAAAATCTCTTGCACTTTGGCGGGGTTAGCTTTGCCTTTTGTTTGTTGCATTATTTGCCCGACAAAAAAACCTATAATTTTATGTTTGCCATCTTTATATTGTTGCACCTGGGCGGGATTTTTATTTATTATATCCGTGATAATAGATTTTATTTCATCATCATTATCAAGCTGTTGCAAGCCTTCTTTTTTGATAATATTATCAGGTTTATCGCCCTTATCCCACATAACAGCAAAAACCTGTTTGGCTATTTTACCAGAGATTGTATTGTCCGTTATCCGTTGTAATAAAGTTGCAAAATCCTGTTCGTTGATTTTATTATCTTGCCATTTTTTGTTGTTTTTGTTAATAATTCCCATCAACTCGACAATAATCCAATTAGCAACTAATTTTGGTTTTAAGTTGCCAATTTTTATAATATTTTCAAAATAATCAGCAATTTTTATATCAGAACATAATAGGTTTGCATCTTCTTCTTTTAAATCTAAATCATCAATAAATCTTTTTAAGCGGTTATAAGGAGACTCTGGCATTTTGTCTTTTATGTTTTGAATCAACTTATTATCAATAATAACCGGCAACAAATCAGGGTCGGGGAAATATCTATAATCGTTGGACTCTTCTTTGGAACGCATTGATCTGGTCTCGTTTTTATCGGCATCATATAACCTCGTCTCTTGCACGACCCTACCGCCATCGTCTAATATATTTTCTTGACGGTTGATTTCATAGTTAATAGCTTTTTCTAAAAATTTGAATGAATTGATATTTTTTATCTCAGATCTTATGCCTAATTCTTTTGTTCCTCGTGGTTTTAATGAAACATTGGCATCACAGCGGAACGATCCCTCTTGCATATTGCCATCACAAATTTCAATATACACCACGAGTGCATGAATTTTTTTAGCATAAATAACTGCCTCTTTTGCCGATGATAAATCAGGGTCTGATACTATTTCTAATAAGGGTGTGCCTGCTCGGTTTAAATCAATTCCACTGTGTTTGGTAAAATTTTCATGCAGAGATTTGCCTGCGTCTTCTTCTAAGTGGGCGCGAGTTATACCGATATTTTTAAGCTCATTTTTCTCGTTGGTGATTTCTAATATACCTGCCCCTACAATCGGATATTCAAATTGAGAGATTTGATAAGCTTTGGGTAAGTCTGGATAAAAATAATTTTTTCGCTCAAAAATGCTGCGATTATTTATTTTGCAATCTGTCGCTATGCCAAATTTAATAGCTTTTATCACAGCCTGCTCGTTTAAAACCGGCAATACCCCTGGCATAGCCAAATCCACCTCATTTGCCTGGGTATTTACATCCGCACCGAATCTGGTAGGAGACAAGGAGAATATTTTTGATTCAGTATTAAGTTGAGCATGAATCTCTAAACCTATAACAACATCATATTTCATAAAATTTTCTCCTGTGGAACCTGTGATGGAGTTTGCAAATGATGGTCCGTCTGGGCTTGATACATATGGGCGAAATTTAACAATCTATGTTCACAAAAAGCAGGGGAGATAAGTTGCATTCCTACCGGCATTTTTTGGTGAAATCCCGCAGGGATTGAGATCGCAGGTAATCCTGAGAGATTTACCGCAACTGTATAGATATCAGATAAATACATCTCTAATGGGTTTTGTTTGTCGCCTTTTTTAAAAGCTGTCGTAGGAGTTGTTGGAGTTAATAAAATATCCACTTGGGCAAATGCTTGGTTAAAATCATCGGCGATTAGATGGCGAATTTTCTGGGCTTTAATATAATAAGCATCATAATATCCTGCTGATAATGTATAAGTGCCAATTAAAATTCTTCTTTTTACCTCGTCGCCAAAACCTTCCGTGCGAGTTTTTAAATATAAGTCTTCTAAATTTTTCGGATTTTTAGCACTATATCCATATCGCACTCCATCATATCTGGCGAGGTTAGACGAACACTCGGCAGAAGAGATAACATAATAAGCAGGCACGGATAAATCTGTATGGGGCAGACTTATATCAACAATAATTGCCCCTAATTTTTCAAATTCTTTAATCTGAGTAGTTATAATTTGTTTTAAATCATCATCCAGATTAGCAAAATATTCGGTAGGTAGCCCGATTTTTTTGCCCTTGATAGAGTTATTTAAAGATTCAGTATAAGATGGAACGTCCTCTGGCATGCTCGTGCTATCTTTTTTATCATAACCTGATAAACTCTGCAAAACATATGCACAATCTTCGGCAGATTTTGCCATAACTCCGCCTTGATCCAAGCTTGATGCAAAAGCTATCATGCCATATCGAGAGACTCGCCCATAGGTAGGTTTGATGCCAGTAATTCCACAAAATGAGGCAGGTTGTCGGATCGAGCCACCAGTATCTGTGCCAATTGCCACAGGGGATAATCCGCCCGCCACCGCCACCGCCGATCCCCCTGATGAACCACCCGGCACACAATCCAAATCCCAAGGATTTTGCACACAACCAAAAAACGAATTTTCATTTGATGAGCCCATCGCAAACTCGTCCATATTAGTTTTACCAAGCAACACCATATCAGAGGATTTTAAATTTTTATAAGCTGTTGCATCATATGGTGGGATAAAATCACTAAGCATTTTTGAGCCACAGGTGGTAAGCATGTCACTGGTGCAAAAAATATCTTTTAAAGCAAAAGGAATGCCAGTTAATAAACTTCCCTCTTTTTTAAAAATCTTATCATCGGCAATTTTTGCCTGTTGTTTTGCCTCATCACTTAAAATATTGATATAACAGTTAAGTGATGGGTTATGTTTCAAAGCTCTGTCAATGAAGTGTTGAGCTAATTCAACAGCAGATATTTTTTTATCGGTTAATAGCTTGTGAAGTTCTTTGATGCTTTTTGTGTGCATATTATTCAATTACCTTCGGCACCAAAAACAAACCATTTTCTATGTTTTTCGCATTAGATTGTAAAATTTGCCGATCAATTTGTGCGACAGCTTTATCCTCGCGCAATCTTTGCGATAAATCAAAAGGATGTGCCATAGGAGTTATATTGTCAGTATCTATCGCATTCATTTGCTCGATAAATTTTAATATATCTTGCATATCAGTTAGATATGAGTCAATTTTTTTATCATCAATGGTTATCTTGGATAAATCAGCACTTAACCGCACGTCATCAATATTCATAAATTAAAAAATAGAATTCAAAAAAAAAGCAAAATTATAACATTAAATATTTTTTAAAATTCCTCTTTTCTCTTTTCCCAATAAATTTAATTAGTTTATTTTGTAAAAATCAATTTATTGTTTAGTTTAAATAAGGTCTTAATCGTAAAAAATTGCACAACTACAAATGGTGTAAGAAACATATAAAAAGCGATGCTGTCAATCGGTAAAATATTATTTTTGACTAAACCAAAAAATATAAAAAATTGTCCAAAAACATTAAAAGCTACTCCTGGACAAACCAAAGCATAAGATCCTGCATTAGCTTTATTGCCGTTTAAATAATCTTTAAAATAACCTAATTTTTTAAGCACACTATATCCCATAAAACCGAATAAAAGTTGAATTGACAATATAACCGAAGTTAACACGAAAAAATCAGGCATCTGCACCTGTGCCCCTAAGCCGTGATTCATACCAAACTTCAAACGTACCAAGGTAATGCCGATTAAGGTTAAAATCGGAATAATCATCCAGATACTCGGTGAGGTTGCCTCGGCTAATCCATGAGATAAAATTGCCCGAAATCCTAAAACTAATTTCATAATTCCGAATAAAATGGCAACCGATAAAAAGAAAATAGAACCAAACATAGCGATAGCATTGACGATTTTAATGTGGCTCATAGCACCAGGGGCTGCTAGACCTACTGCCACCATAGAGAAGGCAAAAATAGATAACATTTGCGAGAGATTATTGTTATTTGATAAGTCAAAATCTCCATTTAACATCAGCCTTTGTAGATATTTTAAAAATAATTTCAAACCATACAGACCAACTGCCAAAAAGGATAAAATTGCCACAGGAAATAGATATTCCACGACAGTCCACAGTCCTGGTACAAAAAGTGAACCTACGGCAAACATAACATTGATTGTCATAGCAAGAGTAAGCGGAATAGCCATCATGGTAATCTCGGTATTGCTAGAATGTAATATCTCATAGGCTTTGGTTGTTTTGAATTGATTCAGTTCGCTAATGTTCCACCACAGCAAAAATAAATGTAATAATGCCAAAACAGCGATAATCGTTAAAACTGTAATAACCAAAATATTCAAAGCCATCGAATTGTTATTAAAAAATATCATCAAGTGTTTAAAGGAAATTATGGGTGTGCCTTGATGTGGCACCATAAAAGTAAGATAAACAAAAAATGAGACACTAAGACCACCTGCCCCTAAGGCTGATAAAAAATACAAAGGTGAATATTTTTCACCAAGATTGCGTTTCAACATAATAAAAAACTCCTAAAAAATAAAATTAAAAACAATAACATAAGTATATTAGCATATTCTAATATAGTAAAATATTATAGGGCTCAATGCACAATAATCAAGTTTTTTATTAAATTTCTTTTAAAAAAAATGTATAATATTTTATTTTTTGTTAAAAAATGAATTTAATAGAAGACTTTACCTCAGCACAGTTATGGACTGTTCGTCAAATATTGGATGAGAGATGGGAGGACGACAAAATAGAATATAAATTAGCAGATTCAGAGGTTCGTTTATTTCCTGCGGATAAAGAGTTGGCCCAGTGTCCGATAATAATGTGGCAGGTTAAAAATTGTAATTATGTAGTTATAAAATCAGGGATAAATAAATTTAGATGTCAATTTTTTTATCGCAGTTTTCAGCAATATAGCACCGAGAAAAAAGAATATGACAATATTGGCGACTGCATTATCTCTATGTTAAAAGCCCAGTTAATTCACCAAGAAAAAAATGAAAAATAAAATAATTTTAATCACAGGGGCAGGTGATGGTTTGGGGCGAGAATTAAGTATGCAGGTTGCCAAAATCGGTGGCACAATTATTTTATTATCAAAAAATAAAAGCAAAATAGAGGCAGTTTATGATAAAATAACAGAGCAAAATTATCCAACTCCTGCTTTATATCCACTTGATTTATCGGAGGCAACAGAGCAGGATTATAAAAATCTTGCCACTGAAATTTTTAATGAGTTTGGTAAATTAGATTTAATAATTCATAATGCCGCCTTTTTTGGGACAAGCAAAACTATCATAGGTTATGAATATGCAATATGGCAAAAAGTTATGCAGACAAATCTAAATGCACCCTATCTTATGACAAAATATTTATATCCATTATTGCAAAAAACTGCAAAACCACAAATCTATTTTACGATTGATAATAAAAATACAGCTTATTTTGGTGCTTATGCTATCAGTAAAAATGCCATCAAAACTATGGTCAAAATATTAGCCAATGAACTGTCAGTAACCACCATAAAAATTCAAGTCAACGGTATAATTCCTCCTGTAATGCGGACTAATATGCGGGCGATAACCCATCCTGCCGATGATTTTGTAAATCTTGCCAATCCTCAAAACATAGCCCAAAAATACATACAAATAATTCAAAATAATCAAGAAACAGGGCAGATAATTGCCATAACTTAATAATTATTCAAACAAGGTTATTTATAATTTTGTATAATATCGGTTTTTAATTTATACGGAGAGTTTTAATATGAGTATTTTAGTAGGGTGTGCCGCCCCTGATTTTACCGCTCCTGCAGTTTTAGGAGACGGCAATATAGTTGATGATTTTAATCTCAACAACACTATCAAAGACAAATATGCAGTAGTGTTTTTCTATCCTTTGGATTTTACCTTTGTTTGCCCCTCTGAACTTATCGCCTTTGATCATCGTATTGGCGAATTTGAAAAAAGAAATACCGCTGTTATCGGAGTTTCAATTGATTCACATTTTACCCATAATGCCTGGCGTAATACCCCCATCAATGAAGGTGGCATAGGAGCAGTTAAATATCCATTAGTGGCTGATATGAATCATGATATAATTCAATCCTATGGAGTTGAAACCCCAGATGGTGCTGTAGCTTTCAGAGGATCTTTTTTAATTAATAAAGCAGGAATTGTCGTGCATCAGGTGGTAAACGACTTGCCTTTGGGACGCAATATTGACGAGATGTTGAGAATGGTTGATGCTCTACAATTTCACGACGAACACGGCGAGGTATGTCCTGCTGGTTGGAATGATGGAGACCGTGGAATGAAAGAATCTCCCGATGGTGTTGCCGCATATTTAAAAGACAATGCAAGTAGTTTATAAAAAAATATGAATCTGCACGAATATCAAGCCAAAGAATTATTATCCTCATATAATATCAAAGTCCCTCGTGGGTTTTTGGTAGAGGATAATAATTTTAATCCCCAAGTATTGGATAATCTTAAAGTCCATAAGTGGGTTGCCAAAGTGCAAATACACTCAGGTGCTCGTGGTAAAGCAGGCGGAGTTTTAGTAAGCTCTGATAAAAATGATATCCAACAATTTATTAAAAACAAAATTGGCACCAATTTAATCACTCACCAGACCACAAAAAAAGGCTTGCTTATCAACAGTATCTGGATTGAGGAGGCATCTGATATCAAACAAGAGATATATCTATCTTTTGCAATCAATCGTCAAAGCCAAAAAATAAATATTGTTGCAAGCTCTGATGGCGGGATGAATATTGAAGATATCGCCCAAAAAAATCCTGAAAAAATAATAAATATCAATATCGAGCAAAATATCGGTATAAGCCCTTATCATATTCGTAAAGTCGGTTTTTTCTTAAAATTAGATTCTAAACCATTTGAGCAATTATCATCATTTTTAACAAATTTATATCATCTTTTTGTTGAAAAAGATTTGAGCCAATTGGAGATAAACCCTTTAATAATAAATAAAGATGATGATTTAGTGTGTTTGGATGCCAAGATAAATATTGATGATAATGCTCTGTGTCGGCAAGAAGAATTATTGACAAAAAGAGATTTAAGCCAAGAAGATGCACGAGAAATTGAAGCTGATAAATGGGAATTAAACTACATAAGTCTTGATGGAGATATAGGTTGTATGGTAAACGGGGCAGGGCTTGCTATGGCTACTATGGATTTGATAAAACTGCACGGCGGCGAACCTGCTAATTTTTTGGATGTAGGAGGCTCTACCACCTCAGAGCGTGTAGCCAAAGCTTTTGAAATTATTCTATCAGATAAAAATGTCAAAGTTATTCTTGTTAATATTTTCGGTGGTATAGTACGTTGTGATTTAATTGCAGAGGGGATTATTGAGGCGGCTCGCAACACGACAAATCTTGTGCCTTTAATTGTGCGATTGGAGGGCAATATGGCTGAAATTGGGATAGAGTTATTAAAAAAATCGGATATAGATATAATGATTCCAGAAAATCTTACAGATGCTGCTATAAAATCAGTCCAGGTAGCAAAAAAATGAGTATTTTAATCAATGCAGATACTAAGGTTTTATGCCAAGGATTTACTGGTAAACAAGGAACATTCCATTCAGAGCAGGCAATTGATTATGGCACCAAAATTGTCGGTGGTATAACCCCTGGCAAAGGTGGCAGCACTCATTTAAACTTACCTGTTTTTAATTCCGTCTCAGATGCTGTGCAAGAAACCCATGCCCATACAAGTGTCATCTATGTACCGGCTGCTTTTTGTAAAGATTCGATCTTAGAGGCAATAGACGGTGGCATAAAACTAATAGTCTGTATCACAGAGGGGATTCCTGTCTTGGATATGTTGGCTATAAAACCTGTGGCAGATTTGGCAAATGCTCGGATAATCGGTCCTAATTGCCCGGGGATTATTACCCCTGATGAATGTAAAATTGGTATTATGCCAGCTGTTATTCACAAAAAAGGCAATGTCGGCATAGTATCACGCTCCGGGACTTTAACTTATGAGGCAGTAGACCAAAGCACAAAAATAGGTTTGGGACAAAGCACAGTCGTAGGAATAGGCGGTGATCCGATTGCAGGTTCATCATTTATTGACATCTTAAAACTATTTAACGAAGACGATGAAACCGAAGCGATAATTATGGTAGGAGAGATAGGCGGGAGTGCCGAGGAAGAAGCTGCCGAATACATAAAAGAATATATTAAAAAACCGATGGTTGCATACATAGCAGGCACAAATGCACCCAAGGGCAGAAGAATGGGGCATGCAGGTGCCATAGTATCAAAAGGATCAGGTGATGCTCTCTCAAAAATAAAAGCTTTGGAATATGCAGGTGTTAATGTCGTTAAGTCCCCTGCTGAATTGGGTTCTGGTTTGCAAGAGATTATTTAACTAACAAATGTATAAACTAAAAACAATAAATGAATTTTCATCGGCACATTTTTTAAAAGATTATGATGGTGATTGCAAAAATCTACACGGACACAACTGGCAGGTTGAAACCATAGTAGAGGCAAAAAAGTTAAACCAAATTGGTATAGCGATTGATTTTAAACAAATTCGCAACACAACAGAGCAGGTAATTAACAAGTTAGACCATACAAATTTAAATGATTTAGAGGTTTTTAAAGATATGAATCCCACAGCAGAAAATATAGCAAAATATATTTATAGACAAATAGGTGAGTTAATAAATTCTGAAAATGTTAAAATAAAAGCCATTACCCTGTGGGAAAATAACAGATGCAATGTAACTTATTCTGAAACATAATGATAACTAATAAACCAAAACTAAAAGACATGCAAAATGATAATGATATTCGTAATATATCAATCAATCAAGTAGGGATTAAAGATATTCAACACCCTATTATAATTATAGACAAGGATAATAAAAAATGTTATACTGTTTCAAGTAGCACTCTTAGTGTTTATCTTGATGAGAGTAAAAAAGGCACTCATATGTCAAGATTTGTTGAGCTTATCAATGAGAGACAATTGGAAATTAGCATTAAAAATTTTAAAAAATTTATGCAATCTATGTTATCAAGGCTTTCATCAGATAAAGGTAAAGCTTCGTTTTCTTTTAAATATTTTATCAGCAAAAAAGCACCAATAAGCAAAATATCAAGTTTTTTAGATTACAATATTTCTCTTGTAGGAGAGCAAACTGATGACGATTTTATTTTGAATTTAAAGGTTGCCATACCTGTGACAAGTCTTTGCCCTTGCTCCAAAGAAATATCAAAATATGGTGCCCACAACCAAAGATCACAGGTTACAATCACAGCCACAATTGATGATAATATATTTATTGAGGATATAATAATTATGATAGAAAAACAAGCCTCCTGTGATTTATACAGCACTCTAAAACGAGAAGATGAAAAATATGTTACCGAAAAAGCCTATGATAACCCTAAATTTGTTGAAGATATAATCCGGGACATAGCAATAGATTTAAACAAAAATCAAAACATAAAATCTTATAAGTTAGAAGTGGAAAATTATGAATCAATTCATAACCATTCTGCCTATGCTTTAATTCAAAAAAACTAAAAACTATGGATACTAAAAAATTTAAAATCAATACAGCAGGATATGCCGAAACAACAGATGACAAACTTCATTCATACAGTTCATCAAAAAAAACCAATGAATCTTTAAAAAAATTAAACGAAGCTACCCCATCACTTTTTAATGATTTAGAAAAAATTGCCGATCTTTTTAAGCAGAGCACAAGAATGTGGGAAAAAGTAGTCGTGCCGATTATTATAGCTTTTATGGTATTAGCATTATTTGGTTTTTATGTGGTTTTTAGTGTATCCTCAAATGCATCAAAAATGGCAGAAAACATCAACCTAATGAATAAAGATATGCAAATTATAGCTACAAATATGGATAATTTGGATTTAATGTTAACTAATATGTCATCAATTAGCAATAAAATGATCTCAATGAGTGGCAAAATCAAAGATATGAAGAATCAGATGGGTAAGATAAATAAAAGCATGCAATCAATGGAATTATCGGTTGCCAACATGTCTAATTCTAACTATAATATGCGTCGCAGTTTCGGGAAAATGTCACAAAACATTAGCCGTCCCATGTCAAAATTTAATAGTTTTTTGCCTTAATTTTTGCTATACTGCAAACAACAAACATCTGCCTTTGTGATTGGAGTGTGACAACATTCTTTTGCCGCGACAGACTCATTAAAAATAAAAAAATATTTACGTTGTGATAGTCCGCTGGAGTCTTTATCAAGAAAACCGGCATAGGTTTTTTTATGTTGCATTTATGATGTGGAATCAAGTTGTTTTAACTTATGAGGAGTATAAAAATAATGATTAAGATTAAAAATTTTCAAAAAACCATAACAATAATGCTGCTCGGTATATTATTTTTTACATCTTTTGATTTGATGGCAAAAACTGATTTGTCATCTGTGCCAGAATCTTTAAAAGACTGGGTGCCATGGGTTTTGGATAATGATAAAAAAATAAATTGTCCCTATGTTTTTAATGATAAAAAAATACAAATATGCGAATGGCAAACTAATTTAGAGCTTGATATAAAAGAAAACAACACAACTTTCAAACAATATATAAAAAGATATAATGACGGTTTTAGTTTTATAGTGGGTAATATTAAAAACTGGCCACAAAATGTTATAACAGACAACAAGAGACTAAATGTTATCAATAAAAATGGCAAACCTGCGGTATTTTTAAAAGCAGGTAATTATACAATTGAAGGCATAATATCCCACAAAATTACAACTAATTATTTACAATTACCTGCTAATATATCCATAGTAAACTTAAAAATAAATAAAGAAATAATACCGTATCCTGTAATTGATAAACAAGGAAAATTATGGCTCAAAAAAGATAACAAAACTTATAATGATGATGATGTTGTGGACATTAGAGTTTATCGGCAAGTTGTTGATGATATTCCACTATATTTAAATACCCATCTTGATTTAAAAATATTTGGTAAAAATCGTGAAATAGAATTAGGTTCTATTTTTGATAACACAAAATTTGTGCCGATAGAAATCATCAGCAAATTACCTGCAAAATTAGATTCTAATGGAGTCTTAAAAATCAAAACTCGCCCTGGATCTTGGCAAATTACCATCAAAGCACGCCACAAAGGCAAAGCGAATATTTTGCAAATCAAACAGGCTATAAATCATAAAAATAAATCTCAAAAATATGAAGAAATATGGATTTTTACTCCCAAAAATAATTTGCATATTTCAAAAGTAACAGGGGTCAAAACCATCAATTCACAAAACACTTCAATCCCTAAAAAATGGCAAAAATATCAAGCCTATAAAGTGTCTATTGGTGATGAGTTTAAAATAACAAAAAAAATCCAAGGAAATCCTGACCCTGTGCCAGACAATATAAATCTATCACGAGAATTTTGGTTAGATTCAGATGGAGATGGCTGGAGTATATCTGATGAAATCAATGGAGTTATGAATAAAAACTGGCGTTTGAATGTGGACAAAAATACCAAACTTGGCAGAGTGAGGGTTAATAATACCGACAGATTTATAACCTCTTTACCTTCTGATAATTTATCTGGTGTTGAAATAAGAGAGGGAAAATTTACCTTAAAAGCAGATAGTCGCCTTAAAAAAACTGATAAGTTGCAGGCGGTAGGTTGGTTGAAAGAGGCAAGTAAATTAGATATAAAAATTAACTTACCGCCTGGTTGGGGGCTTTGGCATATAAGCGGTGCTGATAAAACTGACAACACTTATTTTGATAATTGGAGTTCTTTGCTTGATATGTTTATTGTGTTGATTTTATCAATGGCAACTTTTAAATTATTTAACTATAAATGGGCAATATTTGTATTTATTTCTTTATTGCTTGTTTATCACAAAGCAGAGATTATCCCATTTTTATGGTTGAATATTTTGTTATGTTTGGCTTTATTGAAAGCCCTGCCTGCAAATTTACTTTTTACCAAAATCATTACAATTTATCGCAATATATCATTTTTTGCTCTGATAGCTGTTAGTTTAGTTTTTATGGTTCAACAAGCAAGAGTAGGGCTATATCCACAATTAGAATATGCCAATAAAACTATATCATCTCATTTGAGTTCTGATCGTCATGACTATAAAAATAAAAAACCTGCCAGCAAAAAAAGATATAAACAACAACAAGAATCTAAAAACTTTAAAGATTCATTTAGTTTTGAAAAATCGGATAATATCAAATTAAAACAAAGAACTTCTAATAGAAATTTTTCACAATCCTTGCAGATTGACACCAAAAACATTATGCAAACCGGAGCGGGCAAACCACAATGGCAATGGAATAGGGCAAATATTTTTTTTAATGGAGCAGTCTCATCTGATGCGAAATTAAATTTATACCTTATCTCACCGACAACTAATAGGATTTTAAGTTTTTTAAGATCTATTATGGTGGGGATTATAACTCTTTTTCTGTTGTTGTCAATAATTCCTAAAAAAATAAATTTATTAGCAAGTGTTAGTAAAAAAGTTAAAAAATCATCGGTTGCTGTATTGTTATTGTTTGCCGTGCCGTTGTTAATATTTTCAGCTGATACCTATGCCAAAAAAATACCACCACCAAAAGTTCAAAAACAAGAAATTCAAGCAAAATCAGGGTTTTATCCAGATCAAAAACTATTGCAACAATTAAAAAACAAAATCAGTAAAAAACCTGTTTGTTTGCCAAATTGTGCCACTATATCTGATATGAATTTAATCATAAGAAATCAGACAGTTAAAATTAAATTCCAAGTGCATAGTGAGATAAATACAGCAATTCCGCTATTTGGTAACACCAGCACTATTTTTTTAAAAAAATTATTATTGAATGATAAAAATATTTTATTACAAAATGCTGGTGCATTATATAAGGACAAAAAAGAGGTTCGCTGGTTAAATATCCCCTCCGGTATAAGTTATATACAATTAGAAGGTCTATTAGCCGATGTCAGTCAAATTCAGTTGCCTTTCAATTTACAACCCATAACATTATATAGCGATATAGAGGGGTGGACAACAACAGGAATCCATAAAGATCAATTTGACAGACAATTAAAATTATCAAAAATACAAACAGCAAAGGATAATAAAAAATTAACAACGGGAAAATTACCACCTTTTATGCAGGTTGAACGAACTTTGGTGTTAGGACACGATTGGCAGGTATTTACCAAAGTCCAGAGGCTCTCGCCTACGAATACCCCGATTATTATAGAAATTCCTCTATTGGATGGTGAGACAATATTAGATGAAAATAAAAATATTAAAAACAATAATGTTTTGGTGAATATGTCCGAGCATATGAGAGAATATAGTTGGATATCAAAACTTGATAAAACTCCCCAAATAAAATTAACTGCCCCTGATACAGATAACTGGAATGAAACCTGGTATTTAAACCCCAGCAGTTTATGGCATTTTAAACAGATCTCTGGCATAAATTCAGTGGATTATAAAAGTGGCAATGTCAGAATTAAAAAATGGCAACCTATGGGTGGTGAATCTGTTGTTTTAGATATCATAAAACCTGTAGGGGTCGCAGGAGAAATATCAACTATCAAACAAAGTTCATTGAAGATTATACCAGAATCACAAAATACCGCCACAGAATTAAAGCTAAATATTTATGCTAGCCAAGCTTATACCCACCAAATAAATCTTAATAAAAATGCAAAACTAAAAGATATAAAAATAAACAATAAAAAACAATCAATCCGCCTTAAAAATGGCAAGATAGACCTACCCATAAACCCAGGTGAAAATAATATAAAAATTAATTTTATTGAAAAAAAGAAGTTAAAATTTAAGTATCAAACCTCACTGGTAAATTTAAATAAAAGCAGCATGAATCATCAAATAAAATTACAAACACCGCACAACAGGTGGGTATTGTTTGTATCAGGTCCGCTGATGGGTCCTGCGGTTTTATTTTGGGGCAATATGTTAGTTATAATTTTAATTTCATTAGTCTTAGGTAGGATAAAAATCACTCCCATAAAAACCTATCAATGGGTGTTGCTCTCTTTGGTCGTGGCACAATTACATGTTATTTTTAGTTTAATAATAGTTGGTTGGTTGTTGTTGTTAGGGTGGCGAAAAACTATAAAAGTGGACAGGTTATCGGATTTAAAATTCAATGCAATCCAAGTGGTAATTTTATTATTATCAATAGTTGCAATAATAACCCTATTTGCCACAATTGAAAATGGATTGCTTGGCAACCCAGATATGTCGATAACAGGTAACCTATCATCATCCTATGCGATGAACTGGTATCAAGATAAAAACCTACCAATATTACCACAAACTACCATCTATTCAATCCCTTTATTTGTTTATAAAATAGGAATGTTGTTATGGTCTTTGTGGTTGGCGATTATGTTATTAAAATGGTTAGTGTGGGGCTGGAAATGTTATAGCAACACATCAATATGGAGAAAAACTAAAATTTTGAAATCACTTTTCCCTTAGAGTGCTGGTAATAATTTTTACCATAAAATGAGAAAAAAGTAAAAAAACACATATAAAACTTGCAATATGTTATTTTTTAGTGTAAATTATGCAGTCTTTATCTTTGTTTTTTAATACGATTATGAATATTGCTTTTATCAAAAAAATTACACTTAAAACATTGTTTTTAATGTTAATAGTTATTGCAAACATAGAGACATCTTTTGCTTTAACTCTCAGCACAATTGCCGTTCAATCAAAATTAAACGAGCCTTTAAAAGCCAGTATTCGCCTATTAAACACCCAAAAAGGAGACATAATAAGTATGAAAGTAAAATTGTCATCCGATAGAGCCATGCTTGATTCTGGCATAAAACCATCAACATCTTTGAGAAAATTAAAATTAAAACTAACTACTGACAAAAATAAACAACCAATTATATTGGTGTATTCAGAGCAACCTATTAAAAAAAATGTCCTAACTTTTTTATTAGACGTTAAATGGTCATCTGGGCAACTATTAAAACAATATTCAATCTTACTATCATCAGGATCTAAGACAACAACAACTGATTCCGTAACAGATTCTAAAATAAAAAAAGAAATAAACCGTAAAGAAATAGAACAAAAAAAAGATATAGTAATAAAAAAATCTGACAGTTTTGAAATGGTAGATCAATTCGGGCCAACCATCAGAGGAAACACTCTTTGGGATATCACAGATGAAATTCAAAAAGGTAAATCAGATACAAACCAAATGATGATGGCAATATACAAATACAATAAAGAAGCTTTTGTCGGCAGAAATATAAATCGTTTAAAAAAAGGAGTTATTTTAAGAATTCCAGATAACAAAACAGCCTATAAAAGCCTAAGCAAAAAACAAGCTCTAAGATTGGTTCGCAAACACAATAAATTATACAGAGACTATGTCAATAGAATAAAAGGGATAACATCATCAGCACAAACAGATTCAATAGAAGCGGAACAGCAGCAGGAAAATAACAACAACAATAACGAACAAACCGAAATTAAAACTGATACAAATCCATCCACAGATAACAAGAACATGACAAGTGATGAAACAGAAAATATAACAAAACCTGAGGATAAAAAAGAATTAGAGTTATTAAAGCCAGAGGATGCCAGTGCAGATAGTGCCAATAAAACAGGAGAAGATAATGATAAAAAAACACCAGAGATTATATCGCAACAAATTGCATTAGAGCAAGGTATCTTAGATTCAAAACAAGAAGAAGAGCAAGAAATCCAAAAAGATATTAAAAATTTAGAGCAAGTAGAGGAAAAAAATGAAAAATTATTGGATTTAAAAGAACAAGAGTTAGCTAATTTACAAAATCAAAAAGATAGTGATGATATTAATGTCAATGAAGAAATAGAATCAGAAATAAGTAGTATATCAGAAAATCCTAGCCTTGAAAATATACTATATTCTAAATTCGTATGGATTTCCACAGGCGCCACTATTTTAATAATTTTAGTTATTGTTGTGCTTATCAAAAACAATAAAGAACACAATCAAAGAGCGCATAAACAAGCTAATAATTTTGATGGTTTTGTCGATGATGTGCCAGATATGCCTCGATTAGACGGATCAGATCCATCTCATTCTACCACAGATGATAATGATTTGATGGATACACACGAACAGGATGATAAAGAAATTGTGGAAATGTTAAAAGATATGAAAGATGAAAAATCTAATGCTAACGATAAATCTTTTGTTGATATATATGAAGACAAAAATACAGACGATGACTTAATTGATGTTTTTGACAAACCTGTATCTCCTGTATCTGATGGTAATGATTCAACTGTTATGAAAAATGATTATTACGATAGGGATTCTGCAAATAACAATAGGCAAAATGAAGTAGATACTATGTTAGAGTTAGCAAAAACCTACATAGATATTCAAGACCATGAAAATGCCAAACAAACATTAGAAGAGGTATTAGATGAAGGTAATGAAGCACAAAAACAACAGGCTCGCAAACTCATAAGTTCAATTGTATAGATAGAATTAGTTTTATAAAAATTGATATATATTTGAAAAAGAATGTCAAATTTGCCTGCAAGGTTGAATATGATGGTTGTGGGTACGCAGGATGGCAATCACAAAAAAACATTGCAACAATCCAAGATGAGTTAGAAAAATCAATATCCTATGTTGCCAACCATCAGGTTAAAATTACAACAGCAGGCAGAACTGATGCTGGAGTGCATGCTACCTCTGCGGTTTTTCACTTTGAAACCCCCAAACACAGGGATAAAAAATCGTGGATTTTTGGTATAAATTCTAATCTACCAGCAGATATAAAAATCAAAAAAATATTTCAAGTAAGTAATGATTTTGATGCGAGATTTAGTGCTATAACTCGCTCTTATCGTTATATTTTATTACAATCTTTGAGTTCAAGCCCAATATTAAACAAAAAAGTTTATTGGATAAGAACAAAATTAGATCTTGAAAAAATGCAAAAAGGGGCAAACTACCTCATAGGCGAGCATAATTTTAATGCTTATCGCACTTCTCAATGTCAAGCAAAACATGCCATAAGAAATATTCACAAAATAACAATTACAAAAAATAAAAATCTTGTTTATGTTGATATAACAGCAAATGCTTTTTTGCACAATATGATAAGGATTATTGTCGGTTGTTTGTTACAAATAGGGACAGGAAACAAAAAGCCCATTTGGATAGATGAGATATTAAAGTTGCAACAAAGAAACCACATAGGAGAAACAACTCCTCCCTATGGTTTATACTTTGTAGGAGTCGAATATCCAAAAAAATACAAGATTGATAACAAAATTACTCTACCATTTTTATAAAACAATGTTCAAAAAAATAATAATAATACTGATAATTGTTTGTTGTAATTATAGTGTATCCTATGCTGCGAACAAAAAATCACCAATAATTATCGTGGCAGTTGCATCGAGTTTTTACAATACGACTCTTGAAATTGCCAGTTTATTTTATAAAAAAACCAAAATAAAGACTGTTATAATAAAAGGATCATCGGGCAAGCACTATGCACAGATAATCAACGGTGCTCCTTTCGATATTTTTTTTTCAGCAGACCAAAAACGTCCTAAATTATTAGAAAAAAATAACATAAAATCTCGGATCTATGCAATAGGTAAATTAATCTTATGGACCAATGACGATAGTATGGATTTAAAATACGATAGCATCAAATATGAAAAATTTAACCATATAATTATTGCCAACGAAAAACTTGCCCCCTATGGATTAGCAGCCGTTGAATATTTAAAAAAATTAAAAATATTTGATAAAATAATCCATAAAACCCTAAAGCCAGAAAATATTCTCGCAGCATTTTCTTTATCCCAAACAAATAATGCTAAGTTTGCAATTTTAAGCCTATCAGATTTTAAAACAGATAAAAAAACCATCGGACAATATGTAATTATACCTCAAAATTTTTATCAACCAATTCGACAAAATGTAATTGCTTTGAACGAGAAAAAAAATGTTAAACTTTTTATGAATTTTCTAAGAAGTAAGGATGCAATCACAGTAATAAAAAAAAATGGTTTTGGGGTTATGCCACATGATAAGTGATGCAGATATAAGTGCTTTATGGTTAAGTATTCAGCTATCCACATTCAGCACTATAATTTTAATGATAATCGGCACACCTCTGGCATGGTGGTTATCTAAGAGTAAATTTTTTTTAAAACCTGTGATTCAGACTTTAATATCTATGCCTTTGGTGTTGCCACCGACTGTATTAGGTTTTTATTTGTTAATTTTTTTAGGACAAAATGGTCCTTTGGCAGATATTACTAATTTTATGGGGTTAGGAATTTTGGCTTTTAGTTTTTCAGGTCTTCTAATAGGATCGATTATATACAGTTTGCCATTTGTCGTGCAACCAATTTACAGCTCTTTTATGGCAAACGGTAATCATTCATCGGATGTAGCGGCAACTTTGGGTGCCTCAAAGTTAGATAGGTTTTTTAGTATAGAGGTTCCTATGGCAAGCCCTGGATTCATTACAGCTGCAATTTTAGGGTTTGCCCATACCTTAGGAGAATTTGGTGTGGTGCTGATGATAGGTGGCAATATTCCAGGAAAAACAAAAGTTTTATCCATAGCAATCTATGATCATGTAGAAGCTGTGGAGTATGCCTCTGCACATTCGTTATCAGCTATAATGTTAACTATATCTTTTGTTTTACTAATGCTGGTTTATTTTTTTAACAACAAATATTCACATTTTAATTATGTCAATTAAAGTTAAGTTGAAGCTTGTAAAAAATAAATTTACCTTGGATGTTAATTTTTCTATTAGAGAAAATAAAATTACAGCTATTTATGGTAAATCAGGATCGGGAAAAAGCACATTATTAAGGTGTCTCAATGGATTGGAACCTAACACAACCGGATGTTTTGTCTGTGACGATACAATTTATCAAGATGAAAATGTTTTTATTTTGCCTCACAAAAGACAAATAGCAACGGTTTTTCAAGATAATAATCTTTTTTTTCATAAAAGTGTTATGGAAAATTTAGAATATGGCTATAAGAGAGTCAGTAAGGCAGATATAAAAATAAAAATTAAAGACATAATAAATGATTTACAATTAGAGAATTTATTAACAAAAAAACCTGCTATGTTATCTGGTGGCGAACAGAGTCAAATAGCCATAGCAAGAGCATTATTGTCATCTCCTAAAATATTACTATTGGATGAAACATTGTCGTCAATAGATATCAAAAAAAGAGAAAATATAATTAAATGCATTCTAAAAGTTCCACAAAAACACAATATAACAATAGTTTTTATCAGCCACAACATCCAAGAAGTATCTCAAATTGCCGATGATCTAGTTTTAATGGATAATGGCAAAATAATAACCTACGGCAAAACAGCCAAAATTTTTGCTAATGACGATATTTATTTTGCTCAAAGTGATGAAACATCAGTCATTATAAAGACGGAAGTTGCGAAAATAGATAAAAAATATGCTATCAGTTATTTAGGTTTTTCAGGAGGAATGTTCCAAGTGGCAAGAACCGACTTAAATATGAAACAAAAAATTCGCCTGAGAATCGTGGCAAAAGATGTAAGCCTTGCAACAGCATACAACAATAATACGAGTATATTAAATATATTTAAAGCCCGTGTAACAAACATCAAACCCGCAGGATTATCACAAAAATTAATAAAATTAAAAATAGCAGACGATGAGATATTTGCTAAGATTACCAATAAATCTGCAGGTATTTTATCATTAAAAATAAATAAACAAGTATATGTGCAAATAAAAAGTGTTGCTTTGTTTGATTGATAATTTAAAAATCTAAGGCAGTATATGAGAGCTTAACATTGTTGCAAAAATATTATGCACAGATACCCACACAAATATATCATTAAAACCATCCATCCTATAGTCTTGCATAATAAAATACTTGTCGTTATCAATGTTTTCACTCTCTGTTATGCTTGTATTGTTATTTTTCTTGCCCTGTGATATTAAAACTATAGGTAGGTGATTTGTGAGCCTATTGGTGCTTGCTGTGCTACTATTGCAAGGTGACAAAGTGCATACATTCAAGAGATTTTTTTTATATAAGTTATGAATTCCAGCATTTTTAATGCCATCAATTTTGGCAAAAACCTGCGACCCTGAAATTTTATAATTATTAAGGGCATATATAATTGGCTGATTAAAAGCATCCTGTAAAATTCCCTTATTTGTTTTGGGGTTTATTCCCAAATCTTTGTAGGGGACATAACCTGCAACAAGATTGCAGTTGCTGTTTATATTTGGACGATCTTGGGTGCCGTAACTTGTGATGCTCGCAGGACAAGGCAAGTAACCTGATGAGGCAGCAAAACCTAACAAGGCTTGCTTTATCTGCTCTAATTGTATTAAGCTCTCTTTATTGCGACTATTTTCAATTTGCCAACTAATTGGTTTGATCGCACCTGCCAATAATATTCCAACTATTAAAAGAACGATACTAAGCTCAATCAAAGTGAAGCCATAATTTTTTTTATTCATTTTGAGATCTTTGTATAAATCAAGTGCATTTTAGGATAACAAGAAAATGGTGCATATTTTATCAAAAAATAAGGAAAATGGCAAGTCCTTTAATGAATTTTTTGGTAAAATAGGTGCATTTTATTGTTGTTATAAAGCGTGCTTGATTTATACAAAGGTCTCTATTATTATATTATATTTTTTAAAAAATGTTAGTATATAGGATTATTTTTGGGAATTTTTTATGAGTGATATATTGAAAGTTGGCAAGTATGAATTTGAATCTAGATTATTAGTAGGAACTGGTAAATATAAAGATTTAAAACAAACGGCAGATGCAATAAAAAAATCAGGTGCAGAGGTAGTAACTGTCGCCATTCGTCGCACTAATATAGGTCAAAATAAAAATGAAGCAAATCTTCTTGATGTTATATCTCCTGAAAAATGGACTATTCTACCAAATACCGCAGGTTGTTATAATGCCGAAGATGCAATCAGAACTTGTCATATGGCAAGAGAGTTATTAGATGGTCATAACTTAGTAAAATTGGAAGTATTGGGAGATGAGAAAACTCTCTATCCCAATGTTATCGATACCATAAAAGCTGCCGAAGTTTTAGTAAAAGATGGTTTTGATGTTATGGTTTATACCAGCGATGATTTAATAATTGCCAAGGAATTAGAGCAAATTGGTTGTATAGCGGTGATGCCATTAGCTGCCCCCATAGGCTCAGGACTCGGAATTCAAAATAAATATAACTTATTAAGTATAATTGAAAATGCCTGTGTGCCTATTATTGTTGATGCAGGAGTGGGAACTGCATCTGATGCGACAAAGGCCATGGAGTTAGGTTGTGATGGAGTCTTGATGAATACTGCCATAGCCTGTGCTAAAAATCCTATTTTAATGGCATCTGCTATGAAAAAAGCAACAATAGCAGGTAGGGAAGCTTACCTTGCAGGCAGAATGGATAGAAAAAGATATGCCAGTGCCTCCTCACCAATTGATGGAGCTTTTTTTTAAAATTTATTTTGTGCAATAATAAAAATAGAAAAATTCGCTCTTTTGTTCGCAGACAAGGAAGATGGACCAAAGCACAAAAAAGAGCTATTGATAGTTGTTGGGATTTATATGGAATCGATGTTAAAAATCAAAAAAATATTCCAGATTTATTTTTAAAAAAACAACCTAGCTGGTTAGAGATAGGTTTTGGTGATGGAGAAAATCTATACCATATGGCAAAGAATAATCCTCATATAAATTTTATCGGCATTGAGGTTTATTTGTCTGGGATAGGAATATTGCTCCAAAAATTAAAATTAGATCCATTGCCTAATCTTAAAATAAGTCGTGAAGATGCGATTGAGGTTTTATCCTATAACTTTACCGACAATAGTATGGATAAAATATTTCTTTTATTCCCTGATCCTTGGCACAAAAAAAAACACAACAAACGCAGATTTGTCAACAAAAAAAACATAGATGTGATGTATAAAAAATTAAAAACAGCAGGAGATTTGCACATAGCGACCGATTGGCAGGATTATGCAGAGCATACATTAGATACATTAAATAAAGACAAGAGATGGCAAAATAAAAGCTCAAAGTTTGATTATATGCAAAATCCACCCCACAGAATTAAGACCAAATTTGAAAAAAGAGGTTTAAAATTAGGACACAAAATTTACGATATGATTTTCAAAAAAATATAATTAATAAAAATTTTACTTCAATTTTTTTGTTTATTTTGTGTCTTTAGTTGCCAAAACAAAGCTAATAAAAATAGTGCTTTGTAGGGCATAATGTCTAATTTTAAATACAATAAAACCCCTGTGAATAATCCTATAAAAAATATTGTTGTTAAACTTTGAATATTAGTTTTTTCTGTTGATTCTTGTGATAATACAAAACCTAATGATAGTCCTATTAAGGCACTATGAGAGTAATGAATAATCCAAAATGGGTAGAGCGAAGAGGCAATAATTATGGCGGACAAAACCCAAATATTATATCTGCCAATTTTATAATTTATATGCAAAAAAGCTCCAAAACCTGCGGATATTAAAATTAAAAAAAGATGATTAGCCCAGATTGTAATTTCTTGATAATCCCATAACATTAAAGATAATTCCAAACTCACTAAGAACAAAATCAATTTATTGTTATTGAATTTATTCCACTTTATTTTTGTTATTTTTGTCAGATTGTTTTGATTTAATATTTCATATATAAAAATAATTGATAAAAAAAGCAAAATAATAAAAGGATAATAATAACTTAAAAGCCATAAAATTGACAGCAAAAATAAAGCAATTACCAAGCCTGTCCCATTAAAAGTATTGTCTGTTTTTTGTGCCATCACGGAGCTGCTTATTATTATAACCAGCATCATCAAGGCTTGATAAATTGAATGTTCTTGCCAAAAACCCATATGTAATTGTTGATATAATCCAACCGAGCATACAACCCCTATTATCAAAAAAATTAGATAAATTATCTTATTATTGATAGGAATAAAGTCGTGGATTTTTTTGGCAAACAAGATATAAAATAAAGATAAGATATGAATAACACCTGCCGCAGATTCAAAATCAGAACCATAGTTGGCTAACAAAATTACCAAAGATAAAATCGCAATTAAAGGATAGTTCAAAATTTTTAAATTATTTATCATAAGTCGGTAAGATTTATAAAAACAGTAGATTTTTTGGGCAAATCAAATTCAATAAAAAAATAGGTGGATTTTTCTGTCGTGTATTTATAAATAATCTCTCCTATATCTGTTTTTTTGTCTCGGTCGCCATCATAACTTATTGAAACCATGGCTTTTTTAAAACTCTCATTACTATTGTTGATAATTTTAATCTGGTTGAGGTCCGGATATGAGACTTTGATATTATTAAATTCAACCGAACAAGATGGCTCTCGTGTGCCGTCTCCGTCATAATCATAGGTGTAATTTATAAGTTTGCGATTTTTTATTCTGAGCAGCCTATAACCATAATGAGGCGAGCAACTACCAATCTTAGGGCGTAAATCTCGCCCTGCGGTTGTTGTTATTATATATTTTGTGCCATCAAAATCCCATTCTTTTGATCTTTTTTTGCCGGCTTTATCAAAAACATCATCAGCATGATTATGCCCTGATACCACAAACGGGCTTTGGTATTGCTCGATTAAGCTAACTAACTCTTGTTGTAAGTTTTTCAAACTCCAAATTCCAAAAAGACTATGATGAATTTGCCAAAAAATTGTTTTATTTTTATGGTTTTTTAATTCATCTTTAACCCATTGGAGCTGGCTATAAGTCATCTGGTCACGATAGTGTCCGGAGTTCAAAGTTGTCACGACAAAATTGCCAAAAGTATTGATATGGCGAGTTTTGCGATAGTGTTTTAAATATTGGTGCCAATCTTCGTATTCGTGGTTGCCGGGGGCTATGATATAAGGGGGATTCAAGCGATTAAGTAGTTTTTTTAACTTCTTCATTGATTTTGACTTTTTTCTATATGTCAAATCTCCGGTAATCAAAACAACATCAGGGTTGATAACATTTATCTCACCGATGATTTTTTTCAAAATTTTTATCTCGTTGATTTTTGGCAAATCAGCAATTTGGATTATTTTTAAATCATCGGTTATTTTTGCTTTAATAAAAACTGCACCGATATTTTTGGTTTTTTTATTATCGCCGTATTTTAATAATAAATCATATCTGCCGACCGGCATCCCGCGTAATCCTGCGACAATATGTCCTTGATTAACATTGAGATTATGTTCCAAAATTTTAAGACTATAATATTTTTTATTCAAAGGTTGTTTGAGATAAATTTTATAATCTTCTTTAAAAAATGGCACTGATTTTTGATATTCAATATCAAGGCGATTAAACTGCGTGCTAATAAAAGGCAAACCAGCACGAGGCGAGACAACGATAGTTTGTTGTGGCAAAAAAACCCACCAAACCACACCTATTATAAATACAATTAAAAAACCTATTTTAAAAAATTTCATTATTTTCATTAAGATTGAGTTCGCATGGGTTAACTACAACACTTGATCTAATAAACTTCATCGTGAGAGCCGATATCAATTAGATAAACCTTGTTTTCAACAACAATTATTGACAAAATGATTCTAAACTTATAATCCAAACTGCAAGAGTAAAATTCTTTCATGTTTCCTTTTAACTTGTGAGTTTTAAGCGAAGAATCAAATGGGTTGACGGTCAATAAATTGATAATATTTTCAAGTTTGTTTTGTAAATCCGGATGTTTTTTTAAAAATTTATTAGCTTTTTTTACAAAACTATCAGTTCTTATAATTTTATACATTTACTGCTTTATCTCTGCCATTAACTCATCAGCGGTAACCTCTTTGAATCCTGCCAAATCACCGCTTTTAATTTTATCTGCCATTTTCAAACAATAATCTTCATCAATTTTAAACTCGTCTGTTTTATCATAAAGCAAATTATTATCAGTTATCTCAACATTATTTTTACTATTTTTAATAAATAACATTAATTTTGGATAATAGCTATCTTTGACTTTGATTGAAATATTGTGCATACTGTTTACCTTTTTTTTGTTGCATTAAATGCAGATATTATAATAGAAAGATATAAAATTTATCAAGTAATTTTTAGATAAAATATTATAATAACTTGATTTATTGAATAGTATATTTTATAATTTACAAAATGAGTATGAAAAATAATGTTGTAGCGACATTTCACAGACCGCATCCTGCCAAAGAGGCAAAGCCTTATCAAATCAAAGATGCTCGTTTATTTTTAACTCAAATTGGAATAATTTATGAATAATTTTTTAACATATAAAAACTACTCTGCAAAAATTGAATTTAGCGAAGAGGATGATTGTTTTATAGGGCATTTATATGGGATAGATGATATTGTAGGTTTTCATGCCAGCTCAGTTGCAAAACTAAAAGAGGCATTTTATGAAGCCGTTGATGATTATTTGCAAACTTGCAACAAGGCGGACAAAACACCACAAAAATCTTTTTCAGGCGATTTAACTATAAGTCTCACACCAGATGTTCATGCAAATATTGCCAGCATTGCCTCATCACATAATCAAAGCATCAATCAATGGGCGAGTAATGTTTTGCAAAAAGAGGCGGTCGCTTGAAAATTATTTTACAAAAATACTTTTATTGAAATAATATTTTGCCCTTTTTTGTTGCATTAAATTTTTATACTCTAACTTCCACAAAACTTGAAAAAGAATGTGGTTGCGGTCTTTTAATTTGCTCCATTTAGGAAGCTTATGAATAACTGCGGTGATTAGAAAAATAGTCAATTTGTGCTTAATTGTGATTTTTTTTAAAAGCCCATTATAGCAAGGTTCTGTGGGCTTTTTTAAAAAATTGCAAGTAAGTGCAAAGTGGCTGTTTTAATGATTATCGTAGTTGTTTATAAGCTTCCTTTTAAACCATCAATATGAAACTGCAAAGCCTCTTGCATATTTTTTTGAACCTCTTCGGTGGTTTTGCCTGCGGCAATGCACCCATCCATATCAGGCGAATAAGAAGAATAACCAGTTGCCGTTTTTTCAATTACTATTAAATATTTCATTATTTTAACCCTGCTTATTTAAAGATACTGTTCTTATTTTTCTAATTATTTTCATATTTTATTTTTTATCAATAATTCAATATTATAACGAATTATCAAATTTAATTTTATTGTTTTTTGGTAAATTGAAAAACAAAAAACAAAAAATATCTCATTTATTTGTTTGATTTATCAGGCCAACATTAGTCTTTGACCTTTGCATTCAGGAATATTGTCGCCAAATTCATGTGCCGTATCTATCCATAATTTGATGGCTTCATTAACATTAGATAATGCTTTTTGGGCGGATGCACCATGTGCTGTGCAACCTGCAAGTTGTGGCACCTCTGCAATAAAAGCATCATCTTCATCGCTCCAATAAACAATAGTTTCATATTTATACATAATTAAATACCCCTTAGTTTATATTTTAAAATAATATTACGAACCTGTTTAACTTGATAAGGTTTAGCTTTATTGCTGTCTTTTTGTAAATTAATTTTTATAAAAGCTTGCTGGTAGGCATTTTTTTAAATCTGTTGTTTTTTATAATCCTACACCACAGGACTATGAAATAACTAAATCTTACATAACTTACCGAACAAAAAAAGAATCTGTCATAACGAGGCGGACGGATAAAACGATGTAAGGCAAATAATTAACCGCCGTGGTTAATCTCTTGAAAATTATCCGTATACTACGATGAGATCGCTTCGTTGTTCCTCCTCGCGATGACGTTTTTTTTGTTTTGCTTGTTATGGCAGGAGTTTTGCTTTAAATTCATTTTTTGCATTAAAGAAAAAAAATCACTCTCCGGCGCGAACCAAACGAATATAGTAGGAATTAGTGCGACAGTCGTTGTGATTGTAGCCACTGATAAAACCCAGCCACCATGCATTGCTTGAATTATTGGAACTTGGTGTTGACGACCAAAAAATGTCGGCAGGTGTATTAGGAAATACCTCGGAGTCAATAGTTGGTTTCCTACTTTTTTTTACAATAGTTTTTAACTCATCAATGCTCGGCAAATGCCAATCATCATATCCTGCAAATTCGTGATTTTTTGCATAATCCATTGCCTTATCCCAGTCCATTTTGTTTGGCTCGTGATGTCTTTTCCACATTAAATTTGTGTTTTTATCAATAAATGTAAAATCTCTTAATTTTTGTTTTAATAACAATTCTTGTTCTTGTTTTTGTAAAAATTTTTGCACCAATTCTTGTTTTTCTATGGCTTGTTCTTGCTTTTTAATCGCCATTTCAACTGCCTCATCTTGCAAAGAGGCAACACGGATTTTCATATAGGATTGACGGGCAGAGTTTTCATCAAAATTTGCCTCTGTCATAGCCTGAGCCCAAATCCCTGGTTTTTTGTTGTCCTCCGCAATTTCACTCATAGCTTTTTCATAAAACATCTCTGATGCTTTATTTTTTGCCAGTTGCATTTTTATCTCGTCAACAGATAAATTATCACCTTTAATAATATCGCTGCTTTTTTCAAAAAGTTTTTTAATAATACTCATAATTTTTTACCTATTTAATTTGTCATTAACCATAAAAATTTAATATTTTGTGTTGTGTTAAAAAACTGGAATTATAACATGTTGCTAATTTATAGTTTTAAATTATTGTCTGTTGCAAGAGGATGAAAATAATAATTCATTCTATCTATAAATGGGCTTTTTTTGAAACTGACGCACTTGAAACCAACTGAACTTCGCCATTATCAATTTCATCTGCACGGCGATTTATTTCTGTTAAAATAGAATTTTCATCATCATAAGAGTTTGGCATATCAAGACTTATCAATAATTTGTGTGCCAACGCTGCTCTTTGAGATGAGGTTAAATTCAAAGCATTGTTTTCAACTTGTTTTATACTCATAATTTTTTAACCTTTTGTTGTTGTTTTTAAAAAACTCAATTGTATTTTGTTTTATGTTTGTTTGCTCTTTTTGTAAAGATATTCAGGGTCTAAATCTAAGCCATTTTCCCATTGAATGGTGTCAAAACATACACTAACTTTTTTGAATATATTTATATCTTGAAGTTCTGCAAATCTGCCCCATTTTAAAAGAGGATTAACATCAAAAATCCGTGTCTCGTTGTTGCCAAATAATAAAACTAATTTATAATCATCGGTGGCTTTAACCTGTGTAATTGTTTTGTGCAAAGGTCTCAATATGTTTGTTGAATTTTTTTTACCAACTCTTCAACAGACGATTCTTTTAATATGGATTCTTTATCTTTTGTATAATTGCCATATCCTAAATCATTTTGTTGTAGGAAGCGAATCATACCAACTACGCCAATGTGTTCGCTAAGTATTTCTATGCCTGTTTGGCGAATTTCTTGTTGTGTCATTGTTTGTGTCATCATTTTAATATGCCTCTTCTAACCATAATAACAGATTTTCAACTTTCACTTTACATTTGTTAATTTTTGTCAGCAAAAACACAAAAACAAGTTTAGAAAAAATATTATAAAACTAAATCTGCATTTTTTAACAACTGACTCAGGGTGCCAATTTTTAAATCTTTGTTGCCGTGCACTGGAACTGTCAATATTTCCTTTTTACCGTCTTTGCTAAAAATATTAACTCGGCAGTTAAATACATGTATTCAGTTTCCCATAAGAACCAACAAGGGGACATGTCCCCTTGTCAAAATAGAGAAGTTTATTGTTGCCAGTTTAATATAATGACTCCCACGAATTCCTTTGTAATTTCCAGCCATTTTGTTTTAAAAGTTTACAAAATTTTGCTCCAGATATCGCTTTCATATATCCATTTGCACAAGCTGGGCAATTTTAGATTTCTTGTGTCTTGCAGAGGCAACTTCTAACCAACCTAATGCAGCCTCTTTAATGTTGGATAATACCTCTGTTTTGGTTTCTCCTTCTGAAACACAACCTGACAAAGCCGGCACTTTTGCCCAGTATCCTCCCTCTTGAGCTTTGTAAATTAAAATGTCTATTTTCATATTTTATCCTTATTTAATAAATCATGCAAAGGTCTTATTGTGTTTAAGGAAGCTCTGATTAACCACTAACAAGGGGACATGTCCCCTTGCTATAACTGCATTTGTTGTTTGTTCTTGGCAGTTAATCAGAGCTTCCTTAAAAAAAACTATATCATAACACAGAAAAATACAAATGCAACAATGACTAACTTCGGCAAACTTAAAACTTACAACTTAAAACTTTTTTGTTGTGTTTATTTTATCTCTTGGGTGATTTTCATCGCACAAAAATCAGGACCGCACATGCTACAAAAATTGGCATCTTTTGCCGAATCTTTTGGTAGAGTTTCGTCGTGAAATTGCAAGGCTTTTTCAGAGTCAAGTGATAGATGAAATTGATCTCGCCAGCGAAATTCATATCTGGCTTTGCTCATCGCATTATCTCTTATTTGTGCGCCAGGATATCCCTTTGCCAAATCTGCACTATGGGCGGCAATTTTATAAGTAATTATGCCTTCGCGAACATCATCTTTGTTTGGTAGTCCGAGATGCTCTTTGGGGGTTACATAACACAACATCGCACAACCATACCAACCAATATTAGCAGCCCCAATAGCAGAGGTTATATGATCATATCCTGCACCAACATCACAAACTAACGGACCTAAGGTATAAAATGGTGCTTCATAACACTCTATCAATTCCTTATCAACATTTTCTTTTATTTTCTGCAATGGAATATGACCTGGTCCCTCTATCATAACCTGCACATTATATCTCCAAGCAATGCGGGTAAGCTCGCCTAAGGTTTTGAGTTCAGCAAATTGTGCCTCATCATTGGCATCTGCGATAGATCCCGGGCGCAAGCCATCTCCCAGAGACACTGCAATATCATATTGTTGTAAAATCTTGCAAATATCCTCAAAATGAGTATATAAAAAATTCTCTTTGTTATGGTGTTGTGACCATTTTGCCAAAATTGAACCGCCACGCGAGACGATTCCAGTTAATCTTTTTTGTGCCATTGGCACAAATTCTTTTTTTAAGCCCGCATGAATTGTAAAATAATCAACTCCTTGTTCTGCTTGTTCTATCAAAGTTTCTTTATATATCTCCCAGTTTAAATTTATTGCTACTCCTTTGACTTTTTCAAGTGCTTGATAAATCGGCACAGTGCCAATGGGAACAGGGGAGTTTCTTATAATCCACTCACGCGTTTTGTGGATATTGTCACCTGTTGATAAATCCATAACGGTATCTGCCCCCCATCTTATCCCCCATACCATTTTTTCAACTTCTTCTTCAATGGAAGAGGATATAGCAGAATTACCGATATTGGCATTTATTTTAACCAAAAAATTGCGTCCTATAATCGCAGGTTCCAGCTCTGGATGATTGATATTAGCCGGAATAATCGCCCGACCTTGGGCGATTTCATCACGGACAAACTCCGCTGTAATAGTTTTTGGAATATTTGCCCCAAAACTCTCTCCTGTGTGCTGTTTTAATAATTTCTGGTCTTTTATTTTTTCAATATTTTGATTTTCACGGATAGCAACATATTTCATCTCATCTGTTATAATTCCTGCTTTGGCATATTGCATTTGAGTTACACATTCACCATTTTTTGCCACATAGGTTTTTTTGACAGAGTTAATGATAGATTTTATCAACGGTTTTTCAACAATTTGAATATCGCCCCTATCATAAATCCATTTATCCCGCATAATAGGCAAGCCTTTTTCAAGGTTTATTTCGTAGTCAGGGTCGGTATAAACCCCCGAGGTATCATAAACATAAATAGGGTGGTTAATCTCACCACTTGCAGGGGTCGGGCAGAGGTTAATTTGGCGCATAGCAACCCCATCTACATAGATTTTTACAGATCCTGGATAAGGTTTGGTAATGTCAGTTGATAACTCTTGATAGTCACTCATAAAAATAAAATATAAAAATTAAAGTCCAACATTATACAAAATATTTTATTTTATTTTGTTATAATTTGCTTTTTTTGTTTTTGATAAATAATGATTAAGGTTGCAATAGTAGGGGCTACAGGTTATACCGGAGTTGAGTTGATAAGGATTTTATCATCCCACCCTGATGTAGAGATAGACACAATTACATCAAGGTCGGATGATGACTTTTTGTTATCTGATATTTATCCCTCTTTGCGAGGCATTGTTGATAAAAAACTACGCTTACCTGATATAAAAAATTTAAAAAATGCCGATTTTATATTTTTTGCCACCCCTAATGGCACCGCTTGTCGTATGGCAGAACAACTTTTAAAAGATGGTAAAAAAATAATTGATTTAGCGGCGGATTTTAGATTTGATGATATAAAATTATGGAATGAGGTTTATAAAATCCCCCACGAATGTCCGCAACTATTAGCAAAATCAGTATATGGTTTGTCTGAAATAAATCGTTTAAAAATTAAAAATGCAAATTTGGTAGCAAACCCCGGCTGTTATCCTACAGCAACCCTGCTTGGCATAATGCCTTTGTTGGAGGCAGGGTTGATTGACACGACTAACATAATAGTTGATGCAAAATCAGGCGTAAGTGGTGCAGGACGCGGGGCGAATATTAATAATTTATTATGTGAGGTCTCTGAAAATCTACAAGCATATGGGGTGGACGGACATCGGCATTTGCCAGAAATACAGCAAGAGATGGTAAAGTTAAACAATAATAAAAAAAATATAAATCTCACTTTTATTCCGCATTTAATTCCGCTGAAAAGAGGAATGTTTGTTACCATCTATGTTGATCTTTTAGACAAAAAACAAAAAATAGATTTGCAAAAGTTATATCAAAAAAAGTATAATGGCGAATTGTTTGTTGATATTTTGCCAGTTGGAAGATACCCCCAAACCAAAACGGTGACAAATAGTAATATTTGTCGTATCTCTATTAAACAATTGGACTCCGGTAAAATAGTCATACTTTCTGTGATTGATAACTTAACAAAGGGAGCCGCAGGACAGGCAGTGCAAAATATGAACATTATGTGTAATTTTTCTGAAAATACAGCTCTTAGTGTTGCACCTAATATAATGTAAATTTTATGGATTATAAATTTAAAATTCAAAACAAAAGCAAAAAACAAATATTTATAAAATATGCATTTATAATTATTTTATCTACTGCGGTGGGAGTTTGCATATTTAAACAAACTGATAACAATAAAAATAACGATTATAATGAAGTTTTTTTGACTCAAAAAATCAAAAATATACAAAAAATAAACAATAAACTTGTTAATGCAAATGCTAAATTTGAAACTTCGAGTGCAATTGATAAAAAAATATCAGAAAAACTACAACAAAAATTAGAACAAAAAGAAAAAGACATGGTTGGCATCCAAAATGAATTAACTTTCTATAAAAAATTGATGGACACCAGCCAGAAAAATAAAAACCAGATTTTTGTAAAGTCTTTCATATTTAAAAAAATTAGCGACAAAACATATAGATATAGTTTGTTTTTAGCAAAAACCTATGATGGCAGTTTTGCCAAAGGAGTGATAGAGTTTAAAGTGGATGGCTTGAAAAATAATAAAAAGACCTTACTTAATAATAAACTATTAGATATTAGTAATAAAAAATTTAATTTTAAAGTAATTCAAGAAATAGAAGGAAACTTATACATTCCTAATAATTTTTACCCCAATAGCTTGCAAGTAAAAATAAATTCTACTAATAGTAGGTATAAAGACATAATAAATGACTATACTTGGACAGAAATACTAAATAAAAAAAAGGAATAAAAATATGTTTAAAGCAAACTTCTTATCATCATACACAGCTAATAAAAAAGTTAGTGTAGATGGCTTGATTGGCAACATGATGATAATAAAAGGCAACATTTCATTTGAAGGAGGGTTAAATGTTGACGGCAAGATTATCGGCAATATTGAGGCTAACAGTAGCTCAAATTCTTTATTGATTCTAAGCTCCACATCACAAATAAAAGGAATCATAAAGGTTCCTAATATCGTTATCAATGGCAGAGTAGATGGTGATGTTTTTGCCAGCGGACATTTAGAATTATCAACAAAAGCAAGCATTACAGGAAACGTGTATTACAGTGTTTTAAAAATGTCAGCAGGAGCTAAAATTAACGGCAGTTTAGTTTATAAACCAAACGAGCAAAACCCAAAATTGGAACATAAAAATAAGTCTAAGAATATTACAAAACCAATAATCCCTATTTGACTTTAACTACTTTCGAGGAGAAAATTATGAGTGAAAAAATTCCAGCACCATTGAATTTTACCGACAATGCCGCCACAAAAGTCCGATCTTTAATAGAAGAGGAGAAAAATGATAAATTAAATTTGAGAATATTTATTACAGGCGGAGGGTGTTCTGGTTTTCAATATGGCTTTACATTTGACGAGAAGATAAAAGATGACGATACAACTGTTGAAAACAAAGGAGTAAAGCTACTAATTGACCCTATGAGTTATCAGTATCTTGTAGGAGCTGAGGTGGACTATAAAGAAAGTTTAGAGGGATCACAATTTGTCATAAAAAATCCCAATGCTAATACAACCTGTGGTTGTGGATCATCTTTTTCGCCATCATAAATCTGAGATTGCCAAAAGATTCACTACAATTTAATCCAGGATTGGTAGGGGTAATAGCGACAAAATCATCTATATCAAATGTAGACGGGAAGAACGGCATCCTATCTTATCGTGGTTATGACATCGAAGATTTATCCAATAGCAGTAGTTTTGAAGAGGTATCATATTTATTGTTATACGCAGATATTCCTACAAAAAAACAACTTGATAAATTCAAAAAGGATATTTGGGATAGACAAAAATTAGACGATGTGTTGTTAGGCTTGATGAAAGTGTTGCCAAAAAATTCACATCCCATGACAGTTTTGCAGATATGTTGTTCTGCGATTGCAACATTAAACAATAAACAGAGCAAAGAAGAGCAGGCGATAAATATCATTGCAAAAATGGGAACAATTGTCTCATCTTGGCAGAATATTCGCAACGATAAATCTCCAATTTTGCCACAACACAATAAATCCTATGCAGAAAATTTTTTGCATATGATGACAGCAAAAAAACCTAACAAAGATATGATAAAAATTATGGACGTGTGTTTGATTTTACATGCAGAACACACTATAAATGCCTCAACCTTATCAGCATTGGTTGCAACATCAACATTAGCAAACCTACCATCAGTTATTGCAGGGGCAATAGGGACACTTGCCGGAGAATTGCACGGTGGCGCCAATCAAAAAGTAATGCAGATGTTAAAAACTATATCTGCGGTTGAAAACGTTGAATCATGGGTGGCTCAACAATTAAAAAATAAAAAGGTAATATGGGGCATGGGACACAGAGAATATTCTACCAAAGATCCCAGAGCTGTCATTTTAGAGAGAATGTTAAAAGAAAAAATTGATACATTAGATAAAAAATATAGTAAAATGCTCGCGATTGCTTTAGAGATAGAATTACAAAGTGCAAAATTTTTAAATCATAAAAAAGTTTATGCTAATGTTGATTTTTATTCAGGTATTGTTTACTCTATTTCGGGTATAGATTCTGATCAATATACAGCAATTTTTGCTATCGCCAGAGCAACTGGCTGGATTTCTCATTTTTTTGAACAAATTGAAGAAAATAAAATTTTTAGACCTACACAAATATATGTAGGAGAGGGTAGTCGCAAGTATAAAACTCCTATATAGTTTTACAGATATTTTTATCTTTAAAGTTATATGGGGGTAACTATAGGAAGTTCTGAATAACCCCAGCGGTTAGAAAAATAGTCAATTTGTGTTTGTTTGTATTTTTTTAAGAAGGCAGTTATAGCAAGGTTCTACTGGTTTTTTAAAAAAAAACAAGCAAGCATAAAGTGGCTGTTTTAATAATTATTGGGGTTATTCAGACCTTCCTATAACAAACTAAGGAGTAATTATGGATTTTTTTATCACAAATGCAATTGCAGAGGGTGCAGGTATCTTAGGTAATGATAGCTCAGCTATGTCTTTACTTTTCCCTATTATCCTATTGGCAGTATTTTATTTTGTTTTTATTCGCCCCCAACAAAAAAAAGCAAAAGAGCACAAATCATTACTTGGATCTTTAAAAAAATCAGATGAGATAGTTACAGCTGGTGGTTTGGTTGGCAAAATTAAAACAGTTGATGAAAATTTTGTGGATATAGAGATTGCAAGCTCAATAGTTGTTAAGATTCAAAAACAAGCCATAGCAAATGTATTGCCAAAAGGTAGCTTAAAAACATCAACATCGACAACAAGAAAGGCAAAAAAACCTATTAAAAAAAACAACTAAATAAT
>Ga0164315_10000191_pt1 | contig 38591 bp, 39 predicted proteins | sample GuaBasSedimGuay6_FD_113737 | JGI IMG/M metagenome (GOLD analysis project Ga0164315, IMG submission 113737) | Subseafloor sediment microbial communities from Guaymas Basin, Gulf of California, Mexico - Guay6, Core 4569-2, 0-3 cm | ecosystem: Environmental > Aquatic > Marine > Hydrothermal vents... | reverse complement strand
GCAACGCAGCGGTCGCCGGACCGCCAAAACCTCAACTAACAAGGACTAAGGCTTGTGCTCCCGAGCCAGATACTCATAAGACTGCATCTCCTGCAGCCGCGATACAGTGCGCTGAAACTCGAACTCCAGCCGGCCACCGCCGTACAACTCCAGCAGGGGTTTGGCCGCGGCCAGCACCAGCTTGACGTTGCGGTCGTAAAACTCGTCGACCAGGTTGACGAAGCGGCGAGCCTGGTCATCCTTGTCCGGCACAAACTCCGGTACCCCGGAAATCAGCACTGCGTGGAATATGCGGGCCAGTTCGATGTAGTCGTTCTGGGAACGAGGGCCATCGCACAGTTCAGCGAAGTCAAACCAGGCCACATCGTCCGCCACACGACGGCAAGTCAGGTAACGGCCGTTGATCTGAAGCCGCTCCCAGTGCTTGCCCGGCTGCGGCGCCAGGCGAACGAAACTATCGTTCAAGCTCTCGTCGGCGCCTTTATCCAGCGGAAAATGGTACAACTCGGCCTGCTGTAGGGTGCGCAACCGGTAATCAACGCCGGCATCCACATTCACCACCTTGGTGTATTTCTCCACCAGGGCAATCGCCGGCAGGAAGCGCTGGCGCTGTAAGCCGTTCTCGTACAGCTTTTCAGGCACGATATTGGAGGTCGCCACGAGAGTTACACCGCGGGCGAAAAGTCCCTCCATCAAGCCTGCCAGGATCATCGCATCGCCGATATCCGTCACAAAGAACTCATCGAAGCAGATTATGGTGGCCTCGTCGGCGAGTCGCTCCGCAACGATTTCCAGTGGGTTTTTCTCGCCCTCGAGGCTGTTCAACTCAGCGTGAACACGCTGCATAAAGCGGTGGAAGTGGACGCGCATCTTGCGACGAAACGGCAAGCAGTCATAGAATGTGTCAACCAGGTAGGTCTTGCCGCGCCCCACACCACCCCAAAAATACAGGCCTATCTCAGGCTCAGGCTTGTCGCCGCGCAAATCAAGCAACCAACTCAGCAGGCCCCCGCTGCGCTGCGCGCGGCGCGCCAACAGCCGTTCGAACAGATCCTGCAGCAGGCGCACCGCCTGCTCCTGGGCAGGGTCGTGGGAGAAGTTCTCACGCTGCAGGTCTGTCTGATAGCGCTGCCAGGGTGTCGTCATGTGAGGGGTTGCCCAGTCCCGTATTACTTGCCAGCGGCACACTTTACCCAGTGGTTGCTTAACTTGCCAATAATAATTATCCAACCCACTCTGAATACAGTATGAAGGGCGATTCGCCTAAGCATGTTTGTAGCGCATCTAATGTAATTGTCGGGTTTACCCGGAGGCTCGCCCTCAGGGAGCCACCCAATTCGTCCGCCGCAGTACACTAGCCGCTACAGTCTCCGCTGCATTAGAGGTATACTGCGCATCTTTGTCGTATCAGCGGGAGGAATTGTACGTGGAATCAGCGGTAATTAGCATGGAAACCTTGATTGCGATGGGAGTCGCCGTGCTCATTGTGGGCCTGGGAGTAGGCCTGTTGTTGGGTCGCCGAACATCACCGGCGGACCAGAAATATCGAGACGTGGAACGCAAGCTTGACCAGATACTACAGGACAAGAAGGCCTATGAGGATGAGGTGGTCGAGCATTTTACAGACACCGCCAAACTACTCAACAACTTGACTGAAAGCTACCGGGACGTGCACAACCACCTCGCTAAAGGTGCTGCCACCCTGTGTCAGGGTGAAGGTCCGGTCTCGCTGGACCGTCTTGAGGATAGTCGTGACACGGCGCAGATCCCCGCAATTCTGGCAGACATTCACCCCCCCCTGGACTATGCTCCCAAGACATCCCCCGACGAAAAGGGCATGCTCAACGAGGAGTTTGGCCTGGAGCGGAAACCAACCGAGTCCAGCCCCGAAAGCCCCGAAGAACCGAAAAAGCCTGACAGCCTCTAAACCGGGTTATCGATGTCGATAAACCGGTGTTCCAGGGAAAAGTTCTGTGCCAGATGCTCTCCCAAGGCCTGCACACCGTAGCGCTCGGTAGCATGATGGCCGGCCGCGACAAAGTGGATGCCCTCCTCCCGGGCAATATGCACTGTCTGCTCTGACACTTCACCGGTCACAAACAGATCGGCCCCGGCCGCCACAGCCGCTTCGATATAACCCTGGGCGGCACCGGTACACCAGGCGATACGGCGCACGGGATCATCGTCATCGCCGATATGCAGCGGTGGGCGGCCGGTAATCCGCTCTAATCGATCCACCAGTTTGCCCGCAGGCATAGCCTCGACCAGACTGCCAATATTACCGACACTGCCAGGATCCCCCGGCTGCAACGGCTGGTGTTCAACCAGGCCCATCAACTGCCCCAGCCGCGCGTTGTTACCAAACTGCGGATGGGCGTCCAGTGGCAGGTGATAAGCCAGCAGGCTGACCTCGTTGGTCAGCAGCGCAGTGAGGCGACGGCGCTTTATGCCAACGACCTGTGGCGCCTCGCCATTCCAGAAATAGCCGTGATGTACCAGGATGGCGTCCGCCCCCCAGTCGATAGCCTGATCCAGCAAACTCTGACTGGCCGTAACGCCAGTGGCCAACCGGGCAACCCGGGGGCGACCTTCAACCTGCAGACCGTTGGGGCAGTAATCCCGAAACTGGTCGGGTTGTAAACAAAGTTCCAGATACCGGGTTATTTCAATCAGGGCCACACTCATGTAATCACCGCCTGTTCGTACCAGTGTGCTCGCCACTCATAGGGTAACAAGGCACACTAAATCCGCATCATATACAATGCAGCTGCAAACAACACATCTGGCGCCCAATGAAAGACAGCCTGAAATTTATCACATGGCCCGCAATTGCGGGCCTGCTGGCAGCCCTGCTAATCCTGGATCGTTGGGTGCTGCCCAACACCCCGGCCGCAGGCAAGCCAGACCAGGAACCCGTCAGTTATGCGCACGCCGTGCGCCATGCCACACCCGCGGTAGTCAACATCTATACTGCCAAGCTGGTGAGCGCCAGGCACACACCCCTGCTTGAGGACAGATATTTCCGCAAGTTTGCCCCACCGCAACGCCAACGCATTGAACAATCCCTCGGGTCAGGCGTCATTATGACGACACGGGGCCACATACTGACCAACAACCACGTAATTGCCGGAGCCGATGCCATACAGGTGCTCCTGCACGATGGTCGTTCGGCCAATGCTGTTGTTATCGGCACAGACCCCGCCACCGATCTGGCGGTACTGCAAATTGAGTTGTCCCAGCTACAGCCCATTGCATTAGGTGATTCCAATACGGCCAGGGTCGGCGATGTGGTGCTGGCCATAGGCAACCCACTGGGATTTGGGCATTCGGTAACCCAGGGCATTGTCTCCGCCCTGGGGCGCTACGGCCTGCAGCAAAACACCTACGAGGATTATATCCAGACCGATGCCACCATTCACCAGGGCAATTCCGGCGGCGCGCTGATTGACACCCGCGGACGTTTACTGGGCATCAACACTCTCATTTATACCGCCACCAATCAGGCGACAAACACCGCCACGGGCACTGGTATCAGCCTGGCTATCCCGGTGAATCTTGCGGTTTTCGTGATGCAGGACCTGATCGATTACGGCGAGGTTGTCAGGGGCTGGCTGGGCGTTAGTGTAGAACCCATTGGCACTGCATCTACAGGCGATACGGTGAACCAGGCACTGCGCGTGGTGGCGGTGGCGCCCGGCGGTCCGGCCCAGAAAGCCGGCATGCGGGGAGGCGACGTTATCACCCATATCGACGCCGAACCGGTGCGGGACGGCAGGCTGACCATGCACCGCATCGCCCTGCTGCGGCCCGGGGACACCGTGGCTGTTTCGGTACAACGCGATGAGCAGAGTTTCGAACTGAGAGCAGTGGTAGGCGTCCTGCGCCAGTCATCCAGCGCGGCAGGACACTAATGTTCCGCCGCGCCGTCTTTTAGGCGCATCTCGGCGCTGCGCGCGTGGGCGGTCAGTGCTTCTCCCCTGGCCAACACCGAAGCCACCCTACCCAACTCCTGTACACCCTGCTCACTGCACATGATGACAGAGCTGCGCTTCTGGAAGTCATAAACACCCAGGGGTGAGGAGAACCGGGCGGTGCCGGAGGTCGGCAGCACATGATTGGGGCCGGCACAATAATCACCCAGGGACTCGGAGGTGTAGGGCCCCATAAAGATTGCACCGGCATGCTGCACCAGTGGCAGCAGGCTCTGGGGGTCTGCCACTGACAGCTCCAGGTGTTCCGGCGCGAGATGGTTGCTCACAGCAATGGCGTCGGCCAGGTCACGGGTCTTTATCATAGCCCCGCGAGTTGCCAGAGAGGAGCGGATGATATCCGCCCTGTCCATGTCCGGCAGCAGGCGCTCTATACTGGAGCGCACCGCATCCAGATACGCACTGTCAGGACTCAGCAACAAAGACTGCGCGTTCTCATCGTGCTCGGCCTGGGAGAACAGGTCCATGGCAATCCAGTCCGGATCGGTGCTGCCATCGCATATCACCAGGATTTCCGAAGGCCCCGCTACCATATCGATACCCACCCGGCCGAACACCTGCCGCTTGGCGGTGGCCACGTAGATATTACCCGGTCCCACTATCTTGTCCACAGCTGGAACAGTCTCGGTGCCGAAGGCCAGGGCGGCCACAGCCTGGGCACCACCGATGGTGAACATCCTGTCCACCCCGGCTATATGCGCCGCGGCGAGCACCAACTCGTTCAATTCACCGGCCGGGGCCGGCACTACCATGATAATCTCTGACACGCCCGCCACTTTGGCCGGCAGCGCGTTCATCAATACCGAAGAGGGGTAGCAGGCCTTACCCCCTGGCACATAAATACCCACCCGCTGCAGGGGGGTAATTTTCTGGCCCAGCAGATTGCCCGCCTCATCGTGATACTGCCAGCTGTGCTGCAACTGGTGCTCATGATAACTGCGCACACGATTGGCGGCGTGCTCCAAGGCCTGGCGGTGAACCGGATCTATATTGCGCAGCGCCGCTACCTGTCTGTCCCTGAAGATCTCCAGCTCAGCGACCGCGGCCACCTGCAGTTGGTCGAAACGAGCCGTGTATTCCAGCACAGCCGCGTCACCGCGCCTGGACACCTCGGCAATGATCGCTGCTACCGTATCTGATATAGACGGATCCAGGTCTTCCTGCCATGCCGTCAGTTGCCGCAAGCACTGGTCGAAGTCCGCTTGAGTGGTATCAAGCTGTTGCATTGTCACTATCCTGAACAATTTCCGTCAGATCTTCGATAACCCGCTGTATGGTCGAGTACCGCGAGCGCATGGCGGCCTTGTTCACCACCAGCCGCGAGCTGATACTGGCGATTTCCGCTAGCGGCGCCATGCCGTTGGCACGCAGGGTGTTACCGGTATCTACGATATCCACGATCAGGTCCGCCAGGTTCATAATGGGCGCCAGTTCCATGGCACCATACAGTTTGATCAGCTCGGCGTGCACCCCCTGGCGAGCAAAATAGCGACGGGTGATATTGACGAACTTGGTCGCCACCCTGATGCGCGCTCCCGTACTCTGCCAGCCCACCGGCCCGGCGGTCATCAACCGACAGCGGGCGATACCCAGGTCCAGCGGCTCATACAGACCCTCGGCGCCGTGCTCCAGCAGCACATCTTTTCCCACCACGCCCATGTCGGCGGCGCCGTGTCGCACGTAGGTTGGCACATCGGTACCCCGAATAATCACCAGTTGCACATCATCCTGGCTGGTTTCAAACACCAGCTTGCGGCTGGTGCCGACATCCTCCAGGGGCTCAATACCGGCTCTGGCCAGCAGCGGCAGAGTCTCTTTAAGAATGCGCCCCTTGGTAAGGGCAATGGTCAGTTTTTTATTCATAGTAAGTATCGCACCGGTTTGCCACGCGTCTTAAGATGGAGAACTTGCACGCCACTGGGCCGGGGTGTACGTGCGTATATTGACAGCGTGAATACTGCCATCGGCAATTTGCTCATTGAGCGCCGCATAAACCAGCTGCTGCTTCTGCACCGGACGCAGGCCCTCAAACACCGCCCCGATCGCCACGATATCGTAGTGGTTGCCCTCTCCCTGGACATGGAATTCACACTCGCGCAAGTGGGTCTGCAATAGTACTTTGACTGTGGCGGCGTCCATAAGTAATTCTCCAAAATAGGCGGGTAGGCCAGTGCGCAGCCGCGCACCGCAAGACCACTACCTGACAGTGTCCGATGACCACCCATGCTACCCAAAAAAACGGGCATTCTAGGAGAAAAACGGCTCGATAGCGACTGTTACCTGATCGCTGGTAATTGAGCAAGCGGGAAGAAAATCAGGCTTCCACTGCCACTGCGATCCAGTTGTCGATAACACTGTCCAGGTCACCCTCGTGCTTGCGTGCAGCCGCCTGGAACTGGTTACGATAAATTTCGCCCAGATTAACGCTTTCGATAATGACGTTGCGCAGCTTCCAACTGCCGGCCTTACTACGGCCCATCTGGTACATCATCACATAGGGATCTGGATTCTCATTGTAAATGAGCTGGCGCACGGACACTTGGGACTCCCCGGATACATCGCTTACAGGCTGCACGACCTCGATACGCGAACCACCGAAGGCCAGTAAACCCTTGCTATAGGTACGCACCAGACTCACGCGCATCACTTCGGTAAATCGGTCCAGCTGCTCTCGCAGCTGAGCGCGCCCCGCCGTGTCCAGCGAGCGATAGCGGTCACTGCTGGCGTAGGGTCCCATAACGCTGCGGGCAAAGCCGCGATAGTCAATCACCGGATCGAGGACACCGTGTACCGCCTGGTAATAGCGTTCCGGGTCCGCGTCTACATACTCATCCGCTGCTGCCACCACATCCATCACTGCTACGGTAGTGTTCTGCACAACAGCGTAAGCGGTCGATTCATCCGTGGACTGCTGCGCCCAGGCGCCCGATACGAGCAGTAAAAAACTCACCGCCCAAGCTCTCTGTATGCGAAATAACATTCCCGTCTCCTAAACTCCAATTTGTGACTACCCAGACCTGCAATGCACTGTATAATCTGCCCCGGCAAACAAGTGACACCGGCCACCCCGGCAGCAGACGCTGTCTCAACATTATATGACAACGGGCTTGCTCCCGCGGTTCCAATACACTGCGCGGCGCATACTTTAACAGGAAATTCGCCTATATGCTGTTAGCTGCAGCAACCATTTTACTTTGCTTCATCGTACTGATATGGAGTGCCGACCGGTTTGTGGCAGGCGCCGCATCAATCGCGGAAAACATGGGTATGTCGCCTATTGTCATAGGCCTGACCATTGTCTCCCTGGGCACTTCCGCACCGGAAATTCTGGTATCACTCACCGCCTCTCTGGCCGGCTCCGGCGAGCTGGCCATCGGCAACGCGATCGGCTCCAACATCGCCAATATCGGCCTCGTGCTGGGTGTCACGCTGTTGATTGCACCCCTGATGGTGCACCAAAGCTGCATGAAAAAAGAAATTCCCTTGCTACTATTGACCACAGCTGCCGCCGGAATGTTGCTCCTGGACGGTGTGCTGTCCAGACTCGACGGCTGGCTGATGATAGGCGCCCTGGTACTCCTCGTGACGCAAATGATACGCGGCCAGAGAAAAAACCTGGACATGCTGACAGAAATAGTGGAGGAGCCCGCGCACCACATGCAACCACTACAAGCCTGGTTCAGCTTCCTGATCGGGCTCCTCTTACTGGCGAGCAGCTCCAAATTGCTGGTTTGGGGTGCCGTGTTTACAGCAAAAGAATTGGGTGTATCGGAACTCGTTATCGGCCTCACCATTGTCGCGGTAGGTACCAGCCTGCCCGAACTGGCCGCCACAGTCACCAGTGCCCTGCGCGGACACACTGAGATCGCCCTGGGCAACATAATCGGCTCCAACACGTTCAATTTACTGGCCGTGATGTCTATCCCGGGAATTGTTACGTCAGAGCAATTGGAGCCCGCGGTGCTATCGCGCGATTACCCGATCATGGCTTTTATGACGGTGGTGCTCACTGTGTCAATTTACGTCGGCCGCAAACGCATTAAGTCCACCGCCGGTCATTCCTACCTGGGACGCACTGTCGGGACCTTGTTAGTGTCATTGTACGCACTGTATTATTACTGGCTGCACGCAACCATATAGAAAAGGAACTTTTTATGCCGGAGCAAAGCTCCATCAACTATACAAGCTCGGCGCGACGCACCATCAAAATGGAATCCGCCGCCGTGGCCGCACTGGAACAGCGTATCGGTGTGGATTTTGATCGCGCCTGCGACCTCCTGCTCCAAACCAAAGGCCGGGTCATCGTCACCGGCATGGGTAAGTCCGGACACATCGCACGCAAGATCGCCGCCACGCTGGCCAGCACAGGGACGCCCGCTTTTTTTGTACACCCGGGCGAGGCCAGCCATGGGGATATGGGCATGATCACCCCGGTAGATGCGGTAATCGCCCTGTCTAACAGCGGCACCGTGGCGGAAATCATCACCCTGCTACCCCTGCTGAAAAGACTGGGTATCCCACTGGTAAGCATGACCGGGGACCAGCAATCAGCCCTGGCTCTGGCCTCGGATGTTCACCTTGATACAGGCGTGGAGACCGAGGCCTGTCCACTGGATCTGGCACCGACTTCCAGCACCACTACAGCTCTGGTGATGGGCGACGCGTTGGCCATTGCGCTGTTGGAAGCCCGCGGCTTCACCGCAGACGATTTCGCTTTCTCCCATCCTGGTGGCACCCTGGGCAAACAACTCCTGCTCAAGGTGGAAGATATCATGAACTCGGGCGACGCCATTCCCAGAGTAGGGCTGGCCACAAAGCTTTCCGAGGCATTGCTGGAAATCAGCGGCAAGGGGCTGGGAATGACCACCGTGGTGGATGCCGATGGTGAACTGGCTGGAATCTTCACCGACGGCGACCTGCGCCGGACCCTGGATGAACGCATCGATATCAACGAAACACCCATCGAACAACTGATGCATACCGGTGCGAAAACGGCCACGCCTGACATGTTGGCAGCAGAGGCCCTACGCATTATGGAAGAAAATGAGATCAGCTCGCTGGTGGTACTGGACGAGCGCGGCGCGATGGCCGGGGTCATTCACCTTGTAAACCTGCTACACGCAGGTATAGCCTGATACGGAATCGCCACTAATGACTACCGCCCAAAACCGCGCCGCACACATCCGCTTACTGGTCCTGGACGTGGACGGCGTCCTGACCGATGGCCGCATCTACTACGGCAACAACGGTGAAGAATTGAAAGCTTTTAATATCAAGGACGGCCTCGGCATCAAGCTGCTGCAGGGCGCCGGGGTCAGTGTGGCAATTATCACCGGCCGCCAATCGGAGATTGTCGCCAGGCGTGCCCGTGAACTGGGTATCACCGAGGTCATTCAGGGACGCGAAGACAAACGCCAGGCCCTATTGGAATTGTGCCAGGGCAGCGAACTCACTGTACAAGACTGCGCCTACATGGGCGACGATCTACCCGACCTTGGGGCAATTATAGCCGCAGGCCTGGGCATGACCGTGGCGGATGGCAGCGCTGCCGTGCGTGAAGCCGCCGACTGGGTAAGCAGTCTCAATGGTGGCTGTGGCGCCGTGCGCGAGGCTTGCGAATTTATACTGTCCGCCAGGGATGAGTGGTCATCGGTGGCGGCGGGTTACGCTTTATGAATACAGTAATACCCGGGCGTATGGCATGATTGTCTATTTAGCGGTAGAAACAATTCTGCCAAAAACCAATGTGGAGAACATCTATGCCCAGCCGCAGCCCTAGCCGGCGTTCCCGCCACCTCACGGCTCTACTATTGCTGCTGACCCTGCCGACAGGCCTGGTCCAGGCTCTGCCGGACGACTCCGACCAGCCCATCCACATCAGCGCGGACAAAGCCCTGCGCGACGAAAAGCAAGGTCTCACTATCTACAGTGGCAACGTACAGATGGATCAGGGCAGCATGCGCCTGAAAGCAGACAAGCTGACCATTTACCACGTCACCGAAGAGGTGAATAGGATCGTGGCCGAAGGCCGGCCGGCCAAAATGCAACAACAGCCAGCGCTGGACAAGGGCGTGGTGCACGCCCATGCCGCTGTCATCGAGTATTTCAAAAGTGAAGATAGGGTGCATCTACAAACAGACGCCCGGATCGAACAGGATGGTGCCGTGGTCAGTGGTGATTCCATCGAGTACTTTATCCAGGAACAACTGGTCAAGGCAGATTCAGATCTATCCGTGGACGGCAACAGGGTCAATGTGGTGATTCCGCCGAGTACACAATCCGACACCGCCAAACCGGGCCACAGCACTAAAATCGAAGCACCTTCCCCATCCGGCAAACCTCTGCCGCCAGCAGGCGCCATACCCGATGGCACACCGCAGGAAGAAGCTACCCCGCCCCAGGAATCAACACGAGAAGAGGACGCCAGTGGCGCAACTGATAGCGAATAACCTGGCCAAAGCCTACGGTGGCAGGGAAGTAGTGCAGGATGTGTCACTGCAGATAGACAGTGGCCAGGTCGTGGGCTTGCTAGGGCCTAACGGGGCCGGCAAAACCACCTGTTTTTACATGATCATCGGTATCGTCCGGGCGGATCGCGGCACCATCACTATCAACGGCGAGGACATAACCGCGCGGACCATGCACGAGCGAGCCCGGCGCGGCATAGGTTACCTGCCACAGGAAGCCTCTATTTTCAGGAAACTCACCGTGGGCGACAATATCCTGGCGATTCTGGAGACTCGCTCCGACCTCGACAAAAAACAACGCCGGGCAAGGCGGGACAAGCTTCTGGAGGAACTCCACGTCAAGCATCTGCGCGACAGCCTGGGACAGTCGCTGTCCGGCGGGGAGCGACGCCGCGTTGAAATAGCCCGGGCACTGGCCACAGAACCCGATTTCATCCTGCTCGATGAACCTTTCGCTGGCGTAGACCCCATCTCGGTCAGCGATATCAAACAAATTATCAATCACCTGCGTGATCGTGATATTGGGGTATTAATCACCGACCACAACGTGCGCGACACCCTGGATATCTGTGAAAAAGCCTATATCGTCGGCGAAGGGCGCATCATCGCTGCCGGCACAGCAGAAGATGTACTGACGAACGAGCACGTTCGCCAGGTCTACCTGGGCGACCAGTTCCGCATGTAGTGCCTCATAGCCGGCCATCATCTGATATCTATATAAGCAATATTCGCGCCAAAGTGTTGCCAGACACTGCTAGCCGGCGCTACACTGGGAACATGAATCCTAACGTAGCAGCGCGGTGTTGCCGCAGCGCCAGAGAGTTCCAGACGTCTAAATGAAACAAACGCTCCAGCTAAAACTGGGCCAGCAGCTAACGATGACACCACAGCTGCAACAGGCCATCCGGTTGTTGCAGCTGTCCACTATAGATCTCCAACGGGAAATCCAGCAAGCCCTGGAGAGCAACCCCCTGCTGGAGGTCTCCGAAGAGGAGGAATCCGCTACACGCCCGGAGCAGCGTGACGAAACGCCAGCCAGTGGCGACGCGCTGAGACCGGAGCAGACAGTCGACGACCCGCAGAGACCGGAGCAGACAACCAGTGACGGCCCGCTGCAGAGCCTGGAGCAGACAGCCTCCGGTGACAGCACCGAATGGGATTCAGACACCATACAGATGACCCTGCCGGATGAACTTCCGGTCGATACCCAGTGGGAAGATCTGCTGCCCTCTGCCTCAGCCCCTCCTCCCTCGGGCGATGACTTCAGTGATATGGATTTTGAGGGCCGCAACTCCGCGAGCGACACCCTGCGAGAGCAACTACTGTGGCAGCTAAACCTTACCCGCTTATCCGACACGGACCGCTTGATCGGCCTGGCCATTATCGATGACACCGACGGTAACGGCCGGCTCATTATGAGCCTGGAAGAAATTCACGATTCTATATCCGCGGACCTGGATATTGATCTGGACGAAGTGGTCGCGGTACTGCACCGCCTGCAGCAGTTTGAACCAGCCGGAGTCTGCACGCGCGACCTGCAGGAATGCCTGCTGGTGCAGTTGCAGCAATTACCTCCATCGACACCGTGGCTGGAACAGGCCAAATTGATTCTCAGTCGCCACATCAATCAACTGGGCAGTGGCGATTTCAGCCAGATTCTCAGGCGCACCCGACTCAAAGAACCCGAGTTGAAAGAAGTGCTGGCCCTGATACAAACACTGGACCCCAATCCCGGGCAATCCGCCGTACCGGACGCTATCGAATATGTGGTGCCGGATGTATTTGTCAGCAAGAAAAATGGCCGCTGGCGAGTGGAACTAAACCCGGACATCGCCCCGAAATTGCATATAAACAGCAGCTACGCCAGCCTTATCAAAAGGGCAGACGACAGCGCCGATAATACCTACCTGCGCAACAATCTGCAGGAGGCGCGCTGGTTCCTGAAAAGCCTGCACAACCGCAACGAAACACTGATGAAGGTAGCCAGTAAAATCGTTGAACACCAACGAAACTTTCTCGAATATGGCGAAGAGGCGATGAAGCCTCTGGTACTACATGACATCGCTGAAGCGGTGGAAATGCACGAGTCCACCATATCCAGGGTTACTACACAGAAGTATATGCACACACCCCGTGGTATTTTCGAGCTGAAGTATTTCTTCTCCAGTCACGTGGCGACCACGTCCGGCGGCGAGTGTTCATCCACGGCTATCCGCGCCCTGATCAAAAAACTGGTGGCGGCGGAAAATCCGCGCAAACCACTGAGCGACAACAAGATCACTCTATTGCTGGAAGAACAGGGTATCAAAGTGGCCAGACGCACCATTGCCAAATACCGGGATACATTATTTATACCGCCATCGAACGAGCGCAAGAGACTAGTCTAAAATTGGTAGTAGAAACCCGGCATTGCCGGTCTCGGGCTCGGCCCGGGTAACGTAGTAAAGGAGCTATTTATGCAACTGAATATCACTGGTCACCACCTTGAAGTCACAACTCCATTGAAGGAATACGTTGAGAGTAAATTCGAACGCCTACAACGACATTTTGACCAGATTACCACCACCCATGTGATCCTGACCGTAGAGAAAATGGTGCAAAAAGCCGAAGCGACGGTCCACATTGCAGGCGCCGACCTTTTCGCACACGCAGAGTCGGAGGATATGTATGCGGCAATCGACGCACTGGCAGACAAGCTGGACCGCCAACTAATCAAGCACAAACAAAAACACAGAGGACACTAAACCCCGCACCATGCAATCTCTAAGCCAGATCCTGACGCCGGAACGCACTGTCTGTCACGCCCCGGTGGTCAGTAAGAAAAGACTACTTGAAACCATCGCCAGGATTATCAGTGAAGATCAGTTGTCCCTGCCCTATGATGCGGTGTTGGCCCACCTGATTGCCAGAGAGAAACTGGGCAGTACCGGGCTCGGCCAGGGCATTGCCATTCCCCACTGTCGGGCCAGCAAGTGCAGCCATCCACTGGGCGCTCTACTCACCCTGGCGGACCCCATAGATTTCGACGCACCGGATGACGAGCCTGTGGACCTGTTGTTCGTGCTATTGGTGCCGGAAGAGGCTCATCAGCAACATCTGGATATTCTGGCCGATATTGCCCGCCTGTTCAGCCAGACTGAGTTCTGCCAGCGGTTACGCACAGCGCCGGATCATCAGACGCTGTACGACATCGCCAGCAGCCAGGCTACGTGAGCGACCACGGCGTGCAACTGATCATTATCAGTGGCCGTTCCGGCTCGGGTAAGAGTACCGCACTGCACCAGTTGGAAGATGAGGGTTATTACTGTATCGACAATCTCCCGCTGGCCCTGTTGCCATCTCTGGTGGCGGAGGCAGGCCGTGAACAGTTTCACCACTTCCAGGGTACAGCTATATGCATCGACGCTCGCAATGCCCGCAAAGACCTGGAGAACTTCACCGCTATTCTCGACTCTCTGCCTGACTCGTTGGACACTCAAATCCTGTTTCTCGACGCCCAGGATGCCACCCTGATCAAACGGTTCAGCGAAACTCGACGCCGGCATCCCCTGAGCAGTGAAGTTACGCCCCTGGCCGAAGCCATCGACAAGGAGCGCCAACTGCTTGAAGTTATAGCCGGCAGTGCCTCACTGGCACTGGATACCAGCCAGATGACCATTTACGAATTACGCGACACGATCAAGCAACGGTTACTCGGAACAACCACCGGCACTATGTCCATACTGCTACAGTCCTTCGGCTTCAAGCGTGGCGTACCGGTGGATGCAGACCTGGTTTTCGATGTGCGAATGCTGCCCAATCCACACTGGGTAAAGGAGCTGCGCCCGCAAAGTGGCCTCGAGGACGAGGTGCGATCCTTCCTCGAATCGCAACCGATGACGACAGAGTTGTACCGCGACATCTGCCACTATCTGGATAGCTGGCTGCCGCGCTACAGAGACGGCAACCGCAGTTACATGACCGTGGCACTGGGTTGTACCGGCGGCCAACATCGGTCAGTATACCTGGCCGACCGACTGTTCCGGCACTACCGGGAGCAATTTACAAACATACATATAAGACACCGGGAACTGCAATAGTGCTGCAACCACCTGATAAGGCAGGATCAGGTGGTTGCAGCACCGGGCAGATAAACATGTGATCCAGACCCAGCTGATAATTATCAACAAACTCGGACTGCACGCCAGGGCGGCGGCCAAGTTCGTGAGCTGTACATCCTCTTATTCCAGCAGCATTCAGGCCGGGAAGGACGGCCAACTGGTTGATGGCAAGAGCATCATGTCGGTCATGATGCTGGCCGCGGGCAAGGACACAGTACTGGACATTGAAATACACGGCAGTGATGAAGAAGAGGCCCTGGCTGCCTTGAAAATACTGATTGAAAACCGCTTCGACGAGGCCGAGTAAACGTCAAATCTGTTACTAATCCCGTTGTTGCGGCCCTTTCTTTTCCGGATAATTGCTACTGGGGACGAATGGCGCTTCCCTAGGTGATGCCAGGTATTTGGCGTAATCTCCACTGCGCAAGGCAGAAAACTCCCGGCAGCAGCGGGACGTGTCCACCATGACCTTAAGTAACGTCCATTTAGACCAGAGGCTGCTCTGAGGGGGCCTACGAGAATTGCAATGACTCAGCCACAAGTGACATCCCAAAGAACTCTCGACAAGCTGTCCCTGGCTCTGGACAGCGGCGCCCTGGTGGATGTACAGCGCATGTTGAACGGCCTGCTCCCTGCCGACGTTGCCCACCTGCTGGAATCCTCCCCGCCCAAATTCCGCCACATCCTATGGCAGATGGTCGAGGTAGAGCGCGAAGGTGAAGTACTTGGCGAACTGAGCGACGAACTTCAGGCCCACTTCCTCAGCGATATGGATGCCGCCGAAGTCGCCCTTATTACCGAGGATCTGGAAGACGACGACGTCGCCGATATCCTGCAGCAACTGCCTGACCGCGTCACCCGGGAAGTGCTCAACGCCATGGACCACCAGGACCGGGCTCGTCTGGAGCAGGTGATACATTATCCAGACGATATCGCCGGCGGCCTGATGAACACGGATACCATCACCATCCGCGCCAGGCTGACCCTGGACGTGGTGTTGCGTTATTTGCGGCGCCTCAATGAAATCCCCGAGATGACCGACAATCTGATCGTGGTCAACCGCTCGGATCAGTTCATCGGAATACTACCTCTGCGCACACTGCTGGTATCGGACCCGTCGGCAACTGTACGTGAAATGATGGTCACCGATTTGGAACCCATTCCAGTCGATATGTCGGACACTGACGTGGCGCGATTGTTCGAACGCAATGACTGGGTATCGGCGCCAGTGGTGGACAATAACGGTCGGTTACTGGGCCGGATCACTATTGATGACGTGGTTGACGTCATCCGTGAGGACGCGGATCACTCCTTCATGTCCATGGCCGGCCTGAATGAAGAAGAGGACACTTTCGCCCCGTTCTACCGCGCCGCGCCGCGGCGCACCGTGTGGCTGGGCATCAATCTCATCACCGCATTTATTGCCGCCTCAGTCATCAACCTGTTCCAGGATACTATCGAAAAAGTGGTAGCCCTGGCGGTACTAATGCCCATCGTCGCCTCCATGGGCGGCATCGCCGGCACCCAGACGCTCACCGTGCTGGTACGGGGTATCGCCATGGGCCAGATCGGCAGGAACAACCAGTCCTGGCTGATTAACCGGGAATTGCTGATCGGCCTGATGAACGGCCTACTGTGGGCCGTGGTGGTAGCCATAGCTGCCTCCCTGTGGTTTGACGACTGGAATATCGGTTTCATCATCGCCGCCGCCATGATCATCAACCTGGTGACAGCGGCACTTACCGGCGCCGTTCTGCCCCTGCTGATGACGCGCATGAATATCGACCCCGCCCTGGCCGGTGGGGTAGTCCTCACCACCGTCACTGATGTGATGGGCTTTGTTTCCTTTCTTGGACTTGCGACACTGTTCTATGCCTGACGCGAATGACAACAATTCCCCCGATCCTGAACAGGATCTCGCCCCCAGTAAAAGCGCAGTAAAGCGCCAGATGCTGGCATTACAGCGACTGGGAGAATCCTTGCTTGAACTGAATGATAAACAACTGACGCAGATTCCCATCACCGATGAACAACTGCTGCTGGCACTGCGCGAAACTCGCCAGATACGAAGTAACAGCGCCCGCAAGCGCCACCTGCAACTCATCGGCAAGCTGATGCGCCATATCGACCCGCAGCCGATAGAGCGCGCCATAGCGGCCATACACCAGGGTAAACAGACAAATGTCGATGCTCTCCACCACCTGGAACGACTGCGCGAAGATATTTTGGCGGCGGGGATATCCGGGGTAGAACTGGCAACCGCGCGCTGGCCCGAGGCCGACAGGCAACAGCTACGACAGTTGGTGTTACAACACCAGCGGGAGATACAGCGAGGAAAACCACCAGCGGCGAGCCGCAAATTATTTCGCTATCTGCGCGAGTTGCAGGATTTCTACGGCGACGCCGACTGAGCCGGGGTCTGGGGATCCGCAGCACTAGCGGGTAATTTCCCGCTCGCAGCAGGGGCCGCTTGCGGCTTCTCTTCATCCTTTATCTGTTGTACAGCGGCACTACCAGTGCGCTGCGATGACGCATCGAAGATATGGTCAAACTTCACCTGTGGGTCATCCCAGGAGCCACTGATACTGTAGACAGCGCTGGACAAGCGATTCATCTGCTTGTCGAATATCTTACTCACTACAAACACGCCCGCCGCCACCGGCAGGCTGGCAGCCAGCACCGCCATCCAGGGCAAATTCTTGGCCATCGGCAGCGTTGCCACCAATTCTCCCTGCAGGCTTCGAGTCGTCACATCGGAGACGCCACTGAACTGGAAGCTGGAGCCGCCTTTCACATCCATCCGCGCAACTTCGATGGTGCCGCTGTGCAGGAATATTTCACCATCCACACGGTCAAAGGGGATTCCCGATTCGAACATGTGGGACAGGCTAAGGTGCTGCACTATATCGGCAAGATTGAGAATACTCACCACGCGCAGAGCGCCGCTCGCGCCGGTGGATGCCTCGAGAAATCTCCCGCGGCCTATATCAATCAACATTGAGCCGCGCCCCGTCGCCAAAGAGAACTCCTGTGGCGGACCGGGCCAACGCAGGTTGACATCAAATTTTCCCTTCCTGGTCTCCAGAATCTTCTGGTAGTCAAAATAGGCCAGGGTCTGCCCCAGGTCGTCAAAGTTAAACGTGGCCCGCAACTCGGTCTGGCTGTCCGGTCCCTGCCGCCAGACCAGTCGCCCCGGATTTTCGGCGCGCAGGCGCAGGCTGGCCAGGTCTCCGATGATATTGTTCGCCGTCAGCACGCCACCCCGGCTGCGCAGGTCAAAAGCGAGTTCGCCCAGACGCTGATCTGCCTGATAAAGGCCATTTATCGTCACATCTATAGTGGGCAGTTCCAGCACCGGCTGATCTTCATCAATAGCCAGGTTCAACTGGTCCAGAACCGAGAGATCAAGGTATTGGATCTCCAGTTGTGACACGGTGTCGTCGCGCGCCAGGAGCAATGTTCCCCGCAGCCAGGCCGTATCGAAGGACAGGCGCCATAAGGCGGGCTCAAGTGCCAGGCTGAGCTGCACATCCTGTAGCTCCTGCCCCCGGATCACCAGGGTATCCACCTGCAACTGGTCGATGATAATCGCCAACTCCCGGCTCTGGGTATCTTCGGCGACACTGCCTGCCCCCGCGGCGGGGTCTGCTATCGGTGCCGTTCCCGAGGCGGCTTTTTCCCGGATAGCCACCTCCTCATCCTGTCCTATCGAGCCCGTGACAAAATATTCTGCCACAAACCGCAGCCACTCATCCCCCTGTATCAATGGGGCATGACCATGGATGCGCAATACACCCTCCTCCAGAGCGGCCGGCTCAGCAGCGATAGCCAGGGCACCGGCGCGAAACACACCATCCGTCACATCCAGCTCGAGTTTTAACTGCTCCCCCAGTGCCAGCGATAAACGATTGCTCCCACCGGCCAGGGGCACCTCCAGGTGCAACTTTCTTTCACCTGCAGCGGACTTGCGCCAGGGCTGCGGGAGATCCAGACTGACACCGGCCAGTGCACTGTCCACAATGAGCAGCGGAGACTCCCCGGGAGCGACCAATACTTTGATATCGGCTGCCGTTTTCCCCTGGACAAACGCCAGGGGCTCCAGATTCAGCCACTGCCGCACATCCGTCATATCCACTTTGGTGGCAATGGCGACTTCCACCACAGAAGTGCCCGGGTCATACCTGTCATGCGAAGCCAGGTTGCGCTGTCCCACACTGACACTCAGGGGCAGACCCCACAGCTCTCCAGTCAGGTCCGTGGAGCTGTATCCCTCAGTAGTGCTGTAGGTAAACTCCCCATTTAGCTTGCGAATAGGCAAATTCCCGGGGGTAATGTCCAGGCCCACGTCATACCACCGGGTTGTGACATCCACTCTGGGAAGTGTGGATTTGTCGGTGAGATTCATCTGTAGCTTGAGATCGGTGTGCAACTCGCCCGTCAATTCCCAGTCGGCAAATACGCCCCCCAGTATTCGGGTAAGCGGCGAGTCATTCAGCACGGCCAAACCATCCGCCCCCGGCCCCCGCACGCTGCCATCGACAGCCAGCATGATCTGACCAGCTTCATTTAACCAGGTCTCCACAGACAGATGTTCCACCGATGAGTCAATCAAACTGGCGTGATCGGCCCACACGCTGACGTCGACATCATCGATCAGAATGATGCCGTCCAAAACCGTTATGGGAGGCCATTGCGGATGATAGTTGAGGCTGGTGTCTACGACATTGAATGCCAATTGGATGGTGTGCAACGGTGCGGTGTTGGGCCGGACAGTGCCACGCCACGCGAATGCGCCCTGCTCTATGCGGCCCTCCCCGATACTATCGGACAACCAGCCTCTCAGGGCTGGATTGAGCACGTCGGGTACATACTTGACCCGGTGTGTGGGATGGGAATCCTCCAGGCCCACCAGCAAGTCCATCTCGATACCAATATCGGTGGGCACCAATGGAATACTCAGGCCAAATAGCACACGCGCTGTGCCCTCCTCGCCCAGCGCGGTGACCAGACCACTGGACAAGCTCAAGGTATCCGTGCCCCAATCGATATTTATCGTTCCATGGAAGTCCTCGTAGTACAGGGGTTGGTGGTAGATCGAGGGAAAATCCATGGTCAACTGCTGACTATCGAGCACTACAAAACCACCGTCAGGGGCCATTTGTACATAACCACTGGCAGAGCTCACCCCCGGCGCACCCTTCCAGGAGTCTATGGCAAGTGACTCGAAGTTGGCTTCGACCTCCCAGTCTTCAGCCGGTGCACCAATATCGCCAATACCCAACTGCAGGGACGTGAGCGTACCACGCGGTTGCAGCACACTGAACACATCTGCCAGTGCCGCCGGCATGGCTTGCAGATTCGTCACAATGGCATTGATCGGCGCCAGCGAAACATCGGCGGTGCGCAGGCGCAGCGCGCCACCCCAGGCATCCAGTTGCAATCTGGGTAGCTGCAGCGCCACCCCGTCTTTTGCCACTTCCAGTTCGGAGGCAAACAGGGTCCAGTGTTTCTTACGCTCCAGCAGTCGCGCTTCCAGCCCAATACGATCCAGTGGTATCTGCCAGGACCCGTCCTGCCCCACTATCAGCAAATCGCGGGCCTCGAGCCGCGCCTCTACGGTCGGCTTGCCCTTGTTCCAGTCCAACCACAGCTCCAGTGCCAGTGTGCCGTCGGCCCAGGCAGCCGGCGGGTTAACCAGCATATCCTTGAACGCACTCAGGTTGGTGGACTGGATGTCCAGGTACAATTCCCCATTGAACAAATCCGGCTCGAACGGGTCACCCACGCCCTCGGCAAGTATGGTGATATCAGCACCTCCGGTTGCCAGCAGGTTCACTTCCACCCGCCGATGGCTGCCGTCTCGCGAGAGGAGCAAGTCCAGCGCCAGGTCATGCACTGCACCGTTGGGCATGGTCAACTGCAACGAGTTATCGCGTAGTGCGACCAACTCGACATTCAGTAGAAACCCCCGAAACCACTCTCCGATCTGCCCACCGCCACCGTCGAATCCCCTGATCTGCAGTTTGCCCTGGGCGGTGAGTTCGCCGTGTAAACTAAGACCGTCCAGGGCCACACGCGTCATCTGCAGCGAGCGCATACGCAGGCTGTTGAACACATCCACGCCAATGCGCCCCTCGGACAATTCCAGGGGGGGCGCGACACTGCCCGGGGCACTCAGGCTCAGGCCTTTCAAGACGATTATGGGGGTAAAGGATTGCCACTCGCCGCTGACCCCGCGCGCCTCAATCGTAAAGGGCACACGACTGTTGAGTTCGCGCAGAATATCCGCCTGATAGGCACTCAGGTTGAAGGCCAGCATACGGCCCAGACTGACATAGATCGCCAGCACTACCATCAGGGTGACAATAACACCCCAGAGTACGCTGCTCAGCCGGTGGAAAAATGAGTTTTCCAAAGAATATCCTGCGCTATGATGATTTTACTGATGGTCGGAACACTAGTGTACTGTAATAAATAAAATGTGCATTGCAGTACGTTGCTTCACAGTAGTACGATGTCGAAGTGTTCCTGAGCGTACGTCGGTTCTACCCGAAAACTGATCGTCTTGCCGCTAAATTCCGCCAGATCCGCCACATTGGCTGATTCTTCATCCAGTAAGCGATCAACCACAGCCTGGGCAGCCAGCACCATAAGCTTATCATTTTCATAGGCTCTGGCATCGCGCATAATCTCTCTGAAAATTTCGTAGCAGATGCTCTCTGGCGTCTTCAGTACACCGCGACCCTGGCACACCGCGCACTCCTCACACAACGTGTGTTCCAGACTCTCTCGGGTGCGTTTGCGTGTCATCTGGACCAGACCCAGGTCGGATACCCCGGTGATTTTGTTGCGAGCTGGATCACGCGACATGGCCTTTTCCAGCGTTCGGTGCACCTGGCGACGATGCTCTTCATCCTGCATATCAATAAAATCGACGATAATAATGCCACCCAGATTCCGCACCCGTAACTGACGCGCCAGCGCTGCGGCCGCTTCCAGGTTGGTCTTGAAAACTGTCTCTTCCTGATTCCGCCTGCCCACAAACGACCCCGTGTTGACATCTATCGTGGTCATGGCCTCGGTCTGGTCGATAATCAGATAGCCACCGGACTTGAGTTCGACCTTGCGACCCAGTGCCCGCTGGATTTCATCCTCGATCCCATGCAGGTCGAACAGGGGCCGCTCACCAGCGTAATGTTCCAGCAATCCCGACACCTCCGGCACGTACTCCCCGCAAAATTCCTGCAGGATGGTAAATCCCTCCCGACTGTCGATCAGTATGCGCTCTACCGAGGGGCGTGCCAGGTCGCGGACAGTGCGCAGGGACAGAGGCAGGTCTTCATACAGTAATTCGGCGCCACTCGCCCCCCTGGCGCGACGGGACACTGCAGCCCAAAGACGCTTGAGAAAGCGCAAATCCGCCCTGATTTCTTCAGCGCCAACCCCCTCCGCCGCAGTGCGCAGGATGAAGCCACCCGCCCCTTCCATGTCCTGCGCCGCCAGCCCTTCAGCCAGCACCTGTTGTAACCGCTCACGCTCGGCAGGGTCCTCGATAAGCTGGGAGACACCCACATGGTCAGTCTGTGGCATTAACACCAGATAACGGGTGGAAACTGACAACGCGGTGGTAAGGCGAGCCCCCTTACTGCCCAGCGGGTCCTTGGTAACCTGCACGATCACTTTCTTACCGTCGTGCAAATGATCCCTGATGCTTTGTGCGTGGCGATTCCTGTCTCCCCTACCATTGTTACCGACGCTGATAATATCCGACGCGTGGATGAAGCTGGTGCGCTCGGTACCAATATCAACGAAGGCCGCCTGCATACCGGGCAGAACGCGCACGACTTTGCCGGCGTAGATATTACCCACAATTCCGCGATTGGCTGCCCGCTCGATATGAATATCCTGGGTTGCACCGTTGTCCACCACAGCGACCCGCGTTTCCATGGGGGTGACATTGACCAGGATTTCCTCACTCACCCGTTGTCTCCAGTGCGGTTTCTATGCCGTTAGCCGCCAGTAGCTGCCAGGTTTCGCACAGGGGCAGACCCACTACATTACTGTAACTGCCCTGGATCGACCTGACAAAGGCACCACCGAGGCCCTGGATACCATAGCCACCGGCTTTGTCCCAGGGCTCTTCCGTGGCCAGATAGGCCTCACATATCTCCCGGCTCAGCTGCGTGAACTCTACCTTGGTTTCCACCAGTTCACAGCGCAACCCGGAGGCGCTATGCAGGCACACCGCCGTTAATACCGAATGCTGGCGACCACTGAGGCGAGCCAGAATACCCAGTGCGTGGAAGTGGTCCCGCGGTTTACCCAATACATCATCATCGATAACCACAGTGGTGTCGGCTGCCAGCACCGCGTACTCCGGCGCCGGGTAACGACCGGCCACGGCAGCTGCCTTTTCCTGCGCCATACGCCGTACATAATCTTCGGGGGCCTCGCCTGCCAGTGGCGTCTCATCGATCTCCGCCGGATCACACAAATAACTTACGCCAAGCTGATTCAGTAATTCCCGCCGGCGCGGGGACGCGGACGCCAATATCAAACGAGTACCGGTCATATCAGCTCACCCGATAATAGCGGCGCAAACCGCGCAGGGTGTGTAACACCACCGGCCACAACAGTGCGCTGGAAACAGCGGGCAGCAAAAAGAACAACGAACGAGCACCAAGCCCCTCCAGATTCTGCACCCACTGGCAAATCAACTGATTGATTCCTATCAGGACAAATACCACCCCCGTCTGCTGCCACAGGCCATATACCCGCAAGCGCTGGTACAGGATCAGCGACAGCAGGGCGACCACCACAAGCGCGAAGGCATTCTGTCCAAGCACGGCCCCCTCCAGTACATCCAACCCCACACCCAGTACCAGGCCGGTCACAATACCTACCTTATGCGGTAAGGCGATGGTCCAGTAAATGAGCATCAGTGCGAGCCACTCGGGACGGCCCCACAACAGCCACTGGGGCAGCGGCAGCACCGCCAGCACATAGGCCGCGACAAAAGTTAGCAGTATGACCCAATAGCCATGGGATTCCTCGCCTACCAAGGATCAACCTTCCTCGCCTGAGTCGGCGGTAAACACCAGCAGCACGTGACGACTGCGATCCAGTGCCGCGCTGGGGATAGCCAGGATGCGGGCAAATGCCTGCCCGGGATCCCGCTCGATGTCACTGACAACCGCTACCGGATATCCCACAGGAAAGCGCCCGCCCAGTCCAGAACTCACCAGTAGGTCGCCCCGCTGAATATCAGTGGTGGCTGATACGTGGTGTATTTCCAGCGTTCCCAGTGCGCCGGTACCCTCGGCGATGGCGCGCACGCCGTTCCGATTGACCTGCACCGGGATAGAGTGAGTGACATCAGTGATCAGCAACGCGCGCGAGTTCTCGGCGCTGACTTCCACAACTTGCCCCATTAGACCCGCTGCATCAATCAGTGGCTGGCCGACAAAAACACCATCGCTGCGACCCTTATTGAGCACCAGTTGGTGACGTACAGGATCCGGAGAGATCCCTATAAGCTCAGCGACCAGAACATCATCGCGCAACAGGGCGGCGGAATTCAACAGAGCGCGCAAGCGTACATTTTCCGCCTGCAGTGATGACATCTGCAGAGAGCGACCTTGTAATACCAGATTTTCCTGGAGCAGGCGTTCGTTGTCCTCCAGCAGTTGGGACCTGGACTGGAGGTGGACCTCGCTCCAATCGCCAAGGCGCGTGGGCAGATCAGCCAGCCAATAGACAGGAGTCGCGATTGTATCGAGCAGGGACCGGATAGTTTCCATGCGGTTAAAACGCAGGTCTGCCATGATCAGGATCACTACTGCCAGCGCCGCCAACAACACGCGTAAGCCCAGGGAGGATTCTTTGACGAATAACGGCTTGATGTCAGATCCTCAGTTTTCCCGGTTAATCTACCTCTTTGGCAGCGGCGCGCTCCACCGTCACTCAGTAGACAACAAATCTATCGTGTGTCGATCCATTCTCTCCATCGCATGGCCGCCGCCACGGGCAACACAGGTCAATGGATCATCTGCGACAATGACCGGCAGGCCGGTCTCCTCTGAAATCAAGCGATCCAGGTCCCGGAGCAGGGCACCGCCGCCTGTCAGCACAATACCGCTCTCGGCAATATCAGCGGCTAATTCCGGGGGGGACTGCTCCAACGCGGATTTCACCGCCTGTACGATGGCGGACAGGGGGTCCTGCAGGGATTCAAGAATCTCATCGCTATTCAGCGTGAAGCTGCGCGGTACACCTTCTGCCAGGTTGCGACCGCGCACGTCGATCTCACGTAACTCGCTGCCGGCAAAGGCACAGCCTATTTCAAGCTTGATGCGTTCAGCGGTGACATCGCCAATCAAACTGCCATAACGACGACGCACATGCGCGACAATGGCTTCATCAAAGCGATCGCCCCCGACACGAACGGAATCCCGATAAACAACCCCATTGAGGGAAATAATAGCGACCTCGGTAGTGCCACCGCCAACGTCCACAATCATGCACCCGATGGCTTCATCTACATTCAGCCCGGCGCCAATAGCAGCCGCCATAGGCTCTTCAATAAGCCGCACCTCCCGGGCGCCGGCACTAAGGGCCGATTCGCGGATTGCCCGACGCTCCACCTGGGTGGACATGCAAGGCACACATACCAATACCCGTGGGCTGGGGCGTATGAATTTACTCTCGTGCACCTTGGCGATAAAGTGTTGCAGCATCTTCTCGGTGACCTGGAAATCGGCGATCACGCCGTCCTTCAAGGGGCGGATGGCTGTAATATTTCCGGGCGTGCGACCCAACATCCGCTTGGCCTCGGTACCGACCGCTTCGATGGTCTTCTGGCCATTGTGGATACGAATGGCGACCACCGAGGGCTCATCCAGCACAATTCCTTTATCACGTACATAAATCAGAGTGTTGGCTGTACCCAGATCAATGGAGAGGTCATTGGAGAACACTCCACGCAGTTTTTTCAGCATTAATTCATACTACCTTATGACGACAACGGGGAACTCCTCTGGGGAGTCCTGCATGCTTCCCGGGCTCCTCTGCATTCCCGGCCGGGAAGCGGGCGGAGATGGTCTCTTTTTGGAGCTGTACAATTCCCACAACTGTATCAATCACGGGGATTTTGGGCAAGGCGCAAATGTGATAAGTTTACGCCCCCTGCCGCCCGAGGGCGGCTCTTTGTGGTTGTGAACATGTCTATAGAGCAAGACGAGATTGAAAAGATAGCGGAGCTGGCGCGTATCCATATATCTGGCGAGCAAATCGGCCAGGTAACCCAGCGTATCACCGAGATACTGCAGATGGTGGACCAGTTACAGGCCGTGGACACGCGCGATATCGAGCCCATGGCCAATCCGCTGGACGCTACCCAACGCCTGCGCACGGATGAAGTCACCGAAAGCGACCGCCGCGAGGCCTTCCAGGCCATTGCCCCCGCCGTCGAAGACGGCCTCTACCTCGTTCCCAAAGTTATCGATTAGGCGGCTGACGCCGTACCAGGATTACCATAATGCACAACAAATCTGTCGCCCACTTAGTACAAGGGCTGCGCGAAAAACAGTTTTCCAGCGTGGAAGTAACCCGCTGCTTCCTGGACCGCATCGCGGCACGCGATAGCCAGTACAACAGCTTTATCAGTGTGGATGAAACATCGGCCCTGGCCGCTGCCAAAGCCGCTGATAAGCAGCTGGCCGGTGGTGATGCCGCCACCCTGACCGGCATACCCATTGCCCATAAGGATATCTTTTGTACCGACGGCATGCGTACCAGCTGCGGTTCGCGCATGCTGGATAACTTCGTACCGCCTTACGATGCCACCCTGATCCAGCGCTTCAAAAGGGACGGCGCGGTGATTTTGGGCAAGACCAACATGGACGAGTTCGCCATGGGCTCATCCAACGAAAACAGCTTTTACGGGCCGGTGAAGAACCCCTGGAATACAGATCTCGTGCCGGGGGGCTCCTCCGGTGGCTCAGCGGCCGCGGTAGCCGCCTTGCTGGCGCCGGCTGCCACCGGCACGGATACCGGGGGATCTATTCGCCAGCCGGCAGCCTTCTGCGGTATTACCGGCCTCAAGCCCACTTATGGCCGTGTGTCGCGCCTGGGCATGGTGGCCTTCGCCTCCAGCCTGGACCAGGCCGGCCCCATGGCGCACAGTGCCGAAGACTGCGCCCTGCTGCTCAATACCATGGCCGGGCTGGACCCCCTGGACTCCACCTCCTCAGAGATGCCGGTAGAGGACTACCGCGCCAGACTCGACAACAGCCTGGAGGGCCTGCGTATTGGTCTGCCCCGTGAATACTTCGGTGACGGGCTCGATAAAGCCACCGGGGAGTGCATCAATGTCGCGCTGAAGGAACTCGAAGCCCAGGGCGCAACGCTGGTGGACGTGTCGCTGCCCCACAGCCAGCTGACGATCCCGACCTATTACATCATTGCCCCGGCGGAGGCCTCCACCAACCTGTCCCGTTTTGACGGCGTGCGTTACGGCCACCGTTGCGACAACCCCACCGACCTGCATGATCTCTACACGCGCACCCGCGAAGAGGGCTTTGGCGATGAAGTGAAGCGCCGTATCCTGGTGGGCACCTACGCTTTATCCGCCGGTTACTACGATGCCTACTACAAAAAGGCACAGCAAGTACGTCGCCTGATCAAACAGGATTTTATGGATTGCTTCGAACAGGTGGACATCATCGCCGGCCCCACCACCCCGGGCCCGGCCTTCGCCCTGGGCGCCAAGTCCGACGACCCTATCGCCATGTACCTGGAAGATGTTTACACCCTGGCGGTCAACCTGGCGGGGCTGCCCGGCATGTCCGTACCCGCTGGTTTCGTGGACAACAAGCCGGTGGGCCTGCAACTGATAGGCCGCCACTTCGACGAGGCGCGACTGCTCAACGTGTCCCACCGCTACCAGCAGGCCACCGACTGGCATCTGCAACACCCGGCGGGAGGGCAATCCTGATGCAGTGGGAAACCGTTATCGGCCTGGAAGTGCACCTGCAACTGGCCACCAATTCCAAGATTTTTTCCGGCTCGCCCACCACCTTCGGTGCACAGCCCAACACGCAGGCCAGCGCCGTGGACCTGGCCATGCCAGGCATGTTGCCGGTACTGAACGAGCTCGCGGTGCGCTATGCGGTAAAGTTCGGCCTGGGCATAGGCGCAGAAATTGGCATGCGCTCGGTCTTTGACCGCAAAAACTATTTTTACCCGGATCTGCCCAAAGGCTACCAGATCAGCCAGTTTGAGGCGCCTATTGTCGGCCGTGGCAGTTTCGAGATACTGATGGAAGACGGCAGCATTCGTGAAATCGGGATCACCCGCGCCCACCTGGAAGAGGACGCGGGCAAATCCCTGCACGAAGATTTCCACGGCCAGACCGGCATCGACCTGAACCGGGCGGGCACCCCCCTGCTGGAAATCGTCTCGGAACCGGATATCCGCAACGCCGCTGAAGCGGTGGCCTACCTCAAGACCCTGCACCGTCTGGTGACTTACCTGGGTATCTCCGACGGCAATATGGCCGAGGGCTCTATGCGTTGTGATGTCAATATATCCCTGCGCCCCGTCGGTTCCGAGACCCTGGGTACCCGTGCGGAAATCAAGAACGTCAACTCCTTCCGCTTCGTGGAAAAGGCCATTCACCACGAGATCGATCGCCAGGCAGATATTCTGGAGGATGGCGGCGAGGTAGTACAGGAAACCCGCCTGTACGACGCCGACCGTGATGAAACCCGCTCCATGCGTAGCAAGGAAGTCGCCAACGACTACCGCTACTTTCCGGAGCCGGACCTGCTACCCATAGTCATCGACGACGCCTATGTCGAGGAAATTCGTAGCGGCTTGCCCGAGCTGCCCGCGGAAAAACACCACCGCTTTACCGAACAATACGGTCTGGGTAACTACGATGCCAACGTCCTGTCTGACAGTCGTTCGTTGGCCGACTATTACGAGGCAGTGGTGGCCGATTGCGGCGATGCCAAGATAGCCGCCAACTGGGTGCAGGTGGAATTACTGGGGCAGCTCAATCGCAGTGATCTGGACATCGAGGACAGTCCGGTGTCAGCCGCAAATCTGGGCGGACTGATACAGCGTATTCTCGACAACAGCATCTCTGGCAAGATTGCCAAACAGGTGTTCGAGGGGATGTGCCAGGGTGAGGGCAGTGCCGACGAGATCATCGAAGCGCGGGGTCTTAAGCAGGTGAGCGACAGCGGCGCATTGGAAATCATGGTCGACGAGGTCATCAGCGGCAACGCCGCCCAGGTGGCTCAATATCTGGCGGCGGATGAAGCCAAGCGCAAGAAACTGGTAGGCTTCTTTGTCGGCCAGGTGATGAAACTGTCCAAAGGCCAGGCCAATCCACAGATGGTGAACCAGTTGCTGGCGAAAAAGCTGGTATAAAGGAAGCAGAACGATGAGAAAAGACAAGGAAAAGGTCCTCGACGAGGTCTGGACTGAGGATCATGTAAAAAGTTTCCTGGACGTACGCCCTCACGACGGCTCGGATGAGAACTTCTACATATTGCTAAAGGCCTACCAGAGTATGCGGGCCACGGATTTTGAGCTGTTTGTGGGGTTTTTCAGTAACGAGAATCGTGACATCAATGCCACGGGCAAGGATGGGCGTACTTTGCTTGATATCGTCTCTACCCACCGCCATGGTACTGAGTATGCTGGCATTCTGAAAACGGCTGGGGCTGGTTAGGTTGGAATAAGCGCCGGTCGATGCCCGGTGCCAAATCAACAGAATTTCTAGAGCTATCCATCCTACGAAGCACGGAGGCGGCGGGAGCGATGGGCTGCCATGCTGGACACGCTACAAGCACATCCATGTGCGCTCGGGCTCGGTCCTGCATGGCAGCCCATCACTTGCGACGCCGCACCGATAGCAAAAACGAATTTGATTAAGTACTAATCCGCATCGTAGGGAACCCGCCCCTTCGAAAACTTCTCCCGATTCTCCCGCTTTTTCTCCGCGCTCTTACGCAACAGGACATAGGCCGCCCCAGTACCGCCGTGCCCTGGCCGGGCGCTGCTGAACGCCTGCACGATCTCCAGTTGCCGCAACCAATGATCGACACAACCCTTGAGGATGGAACTTCGCTCTTTTTCCGCCCTGTTCTCACCTTTGCCGTGAATAATCAGTACACTGCGCAAACCCAACTTGTGGCATTCCTGTACAAACTCGAATACCTCCTGCCTGGCGACCGCTGCGGTCATGCGATGCAGGTCAAGCCTTGCCTCCGCTTCATAACGGCCCTGCTTGAGCTTGCGGAATACGCCGTTTTGCACACCCGGGCGCTTGAATTCCAGGACAAACCAGGAGTCCAGAGGGGCTATGTCACCGTCAGTGAGGGTATTGCGATCCAGCGCCTTGCCCTGTACCGCAGCCCGGCGCCGGTGATCCAGTGAGGAATCCCCGTCAGTTTGTGGTTTGCCGCGCAAAGCGACCCGCGGCTCCCGTTTCAGAGGCACCACGTCGGACATTTCATCCAGAAATACCTTATCTTCGTCACTGGCCATCATTACACCCTGCCTTGAGTTCGCTATTATAGCGCCAGATACGAACGATTTTGACAGGACGATGACTAAACCGGACGCCCAGCAACAAATTTGCCCGCTATGTGGCGCCGACAACCAATGCGCGATGGCGGCGGGTCAGCCGACTGAGAGTTGCTGGTGCCTGAACGTGAGCCTCAGCCCGGGGGCGCTAGCGGCTATTCCTGCGGAATCTGTCGGTGTGCGTTGCCTTTGTCCCGCCTGTGGCCGATTGGATGCGCCGGCGGCCGGTAAAGTGCGCCCGCAGCCAATAAAATAGTCAACTAGAAGGAGATCCCGTAAGTGAAAGGTAACTTCGCACACGGCGCCGGCTATTTAACGCGAGGGGTGCGCATGTTAAACCACCCGTCACTACGTCTGTTTGTCATCATACCGCTGGCGATCAACATCCTGATTTTCGGCTCCCTGATTGGAGTTGGGCTCAGCTATATCAACAGCTTGATGACCTGGTTGCTGGCAAGCATTCCCAACTGGATGAGTTTTATACAATGGATTCTGTGGCCGCTGATCGCGATCACAGTCAGCCTGATAACCGGTTACCTGTTCACCGCAGTCGCCCTGATTATCGCCTCACCCTTTAACGCCCTGCTGGCCGAAAAGGTCGAGGAACTGATCACGGGCCGGCCGGTGGACGGCTTGGAGGGACTGGGGGCAGCCTTTCTGGCATTGCCCAGGGGTATTTTACGGGAACTGTCCAAGCTGTTGTATTACGTGCCCATGGCGATTTTCGTGCTGGTGGTGTCGTTCATACCGGGAGTTAACGCCGTGGCGCCAGTGCTGTGGTTTTTACTGGGAGCATGGATGATGAGCATACAATTTGTGGATTACCCTATGGATAACCACCAGTTGAGTTTTGCCGATGTGAAAGAAGCAGTGCGCAGCCGACGCCTGAGCAGCATGGGCTTTGGGGGCCTGGTAGCACTTTGCACCGGCATACCCATTGTCAATTTTTTCGTGGTGCCCGCCGCGGTGGTGGGCGCCACGTTGCTGTGGTGCGAGGAGCTAGACCAGTAGCTCTTTGGGTGGGTGTGTGCAATCGAGTTTTGTGCCCAGCAGCGCTTCCAGGTCGGGCAGCAGGAAGGCGTCATCCTCACTGGCAAAGCTGATGGATGTACCCGTGGCACCAGCGCGACCGGTACGGCCTATACGGTGCACATAATCCTCAGGGTCTTCCGGCAGGTTGTAGTTGACTACATGACTGACACCCTCCACATGGATGCCGCGCCCGGCTACGTCGGTGGCCACCAATACCTTGATCGCGCCCGACTTGAACTGTTCCAGGGTGCGTGTGCGCTTGGCCTGGGGAATCTCCCCTGACAAAATGCCAGCCGCCACGCCAGACTTTCGCAAGCGCTCGTGCAGGCGTCTCACCTGGTCACGGCGATTGGCAAAGACGATCACACTGGTGGTGTCCTCACTGCGCAGCAGGTTATTGAGCACCCTATAACGCTGCTGGCTACTGACTAGGTAGACCTTTTGATCCACCGTGTCGGTGGCGACATTTTCCGGCTCAATTTCAACCGAAACCGGCTCGTACGTCCACTGCTGGGAGAGATTGATGATGTCCTGCGTAAAGGTGGCGGAGAACAACAGTGTCTGCCTGTTTTCCTTCTGCGGGGTAGCGCGCACAATGCGCTTGACCTGGGGAATAAAGCCCATGTCCAGCATGCGATCGCCCTCATCCAGTACCAGGATTTCCACATGATCCAGGTACAGATCGCGACGGCCCATGAAGTCCAGCAGGCGCCCCGGAGTGGCCACCACCAGGTCCACCACATGATTGGTGAGGCGGTTGAGCTGTTTCTGGTAGTCCATGCCACCGATCAGTGTGGCGACTTTCAGGCCTGTGTACCTGGCCAGCTCTTCCGCGTCTGCGGCGATTTGCATCACCAACTCACGGGTGGGAGCAATAACCAGAGCGCGTGGCTCACCCACAAAACGTTCGCCTTCTGGCGGGTGACACAGCTGATCGTTGAAAATGGTCACAAGGAATGCCGCCGTCTTACCGGTGCCGGTCTGGGCCTTGCCGATTGCGTCGTGACCCTGCAGGGTATGGGGTAACACAGAGGCCTGAATGGGCGAACAGTACTGGAAGCCCAGATCGGCAATGCCGTGCATCAACTCATCGCGCAAGCCCAGGTCATGAAAGCGGGTTTCGCCCTCTCTGGGCTCCACCGGGAAATCGTCCACGGACCATGGTGCGGCTGCCGCCTTTCCCTTGCCTCCGCGACCGCGACGCTTACCACCTCTGTCCCGGGAATTCCCCCCGCCTTCATCACCGTGTTTGCCGTCCGGCGAGGTTTTGTGGGAGGGTTCCTGCCGGGGAGGCTGGCCATGGCCGGAAGATGCCGGACCGGGATTCTGTATCGCGCCGCCCTTGCCCCCCAGGCGCCCTGCTATATTCTTGATCAACTCTGTAATCCTATAATGGCTCAAAAAACGCGCCAGTCTACCATTTTCACGGCAGGAAAGGTGGCGCATTTACCAATTGGGCAAACGCTTGTTGTTCTGTGGTGCGCGGTACCCGGTAGAGCGGGGCAGGCCCTGTGCAAGACGCGCCTGTATTACTTCGCGGGAAACAACCTGGAGAGATAGTAGTCGATGCTGGTAAAACGTCCTCCTCCGGTGAACAGCAAACTGAGTAGCATCACCAGATAGGTCACGGCAAATTCGATGCCATTATTGAGAATCACAAAACTACCCTTTTCGGTAAGCCAGGAATAATTACCGTGCTCCTGTAGAATTTCCCTGGCAGCTCCCAGGCGCACTGCAACCTCCTGCGCAGATGAATCGGCGATAGCGGCCCAGCCGTTACCCCAGTGTACCGTGAACGCAGCCACTAGCATGGTTACCATGAGGGGCACCGAAATCCACCGTGTGGCCAGCCCCAGCAACAACAGCAGTGCTCCGACAGCCTCCGTGTAAGCTGCCATGTGCGCCAGCAGGGTCGGAAAAGGCAAACCCAGACCCCAGTCGGGGTTGCTGAACCATTCGATGGTGTTTTCCATACCGGCAATTTTCTGGGTGCCGGCCATCCAAAACACCGGCACCAGGTAAAGACGCATGGCCAGTGGCGCCAGGCCATCGAGATACTGCAGGCGTGGAAAAATCGCATTGTGTATACTGTGATAACACCGGGCTAACGCATTCATATGAATTATTCTCTTCAGACCTGCTTAGTGTGACAACGGAAAGGGTGTAAAGGTTTCCGTAGTGGTGACACATCGAATATTTTTATTTCACACTGACTTGACTGACCCGGTATGCCGTTAAAGAGATTACCCGCCTACCTGGGTGAAAGCCGCGCACTGCTGGCAATTGCCGGACCGATGATGATCGCCCAGTTGGCACAGATAGGTACGGGTGTGGTCGATACCATTATGGCGGGGCGCTACAGCGCGATGGATCTTGCGGCTGTCGCCATCGGCTACAACATCTGGTTGCCCATCTACCTGCTCTTTATCGGTGTCATGCTGGGCGCGACAACTATCATCGCCCAGGACTTTGGCGCCGGACGGATACAGCGTATTCGCGACTCCCTGCCCCAGGCCCTGTGGCTCGCCCTGGCACTGGGCCTGATCGCCGGGCCCCTGTGCTACTTCGCCGAGCCGTTGCTCACCCTGCTGGATCTGGACGACGCCACACACACCAAGAGCCTGGCCTATTTGCAGGCGACGGCTTTCGGCATGCCCGCTGCCGCCGTGTTTCAGGCTTTGCGCTGCCATACCCAGGGTATCGGGATCATGCGCCCTTTCGCGGTGGCCAGCGTATTGGGGTTTATTGCCAACATCCCCCTCAATTACGCGTTCATTTATGGCAAGTGGGGCTTCCCCGAACTGGGGGCGGCCGGCTGCGGCTGGGCCACCGCTATCTCCATGTGGCTGGGCCCTGTATTGATCAGCTTTTATATGACCAGGGCCGAGACCCTCAAGCCCTATCTGCCGGCACTGAAACTGGTGGCACCTGATATCCGCACCATCAAGGAGATTATGCGTCTCGGCCTGCCCATGGGACTTACCTTTTTTCTGGAAATTAGCGTATTTTCGATTGTCGCTTTGTGTATCGCGACTCTGGGCAACACCGCCATGGCCTCTCATCAGATCGCCATCAACGTGTGGGACGTGGTGTTTATGCCACTGATCAGTATCGGCTCCGCTATGGCCACACGAGTGGGCCACGCTATCGGTGGAGGCGATAAGGCAAAGGTGAATCTGGCAATTATCTGCGGTACTTCGATGACATTACTGGTAGGTCTGATGTGTATGGTTATACTGCTGGCCGCTCCCGGCCCCATCGTTAAAGCTTACACCACCGATACGGCCATCCACAGTATGGCCATTACGCTGATACGCCTCGCCGCGCTGTTTATCATGCTGGACGCGGGACAGGTCGCCGCATCATTCTCCCTGCGCGCGTTCAAGGATACGCGCTTTCCTTTTGTCGTACTGTGCATCGCGTACTGGTTAATCACCTTGCCGCTGGGATACTGGCTGGGAATAGTCGCCGCGGACAATGCCCTCGATGGCACCGTAGGATTCTGGAAAAGTATGATCGCGGGGATTTTTGTCAGCGGCGTACTGGTAATCTGGCGGCTGTATTACAGGCTGCAAAAACCACTGCCAGTAAGTTAGGATGCCTGGCGTCAGGGCTTGAATGGCCCTTACTTAAGGGGCCCCAGTATTCAAAAAGAGCCCCAGCATTCAATTAGCTTGAGCATGACACCGCATAGCGGTGCGCAGAGCCCGCCTCCTGACAATTATAACTTCTTCCAGCCCACTGGCTCGTCAAAACGTTCCGACGGTATCGTGATCTCGCTCCAATCGATGACTTCTGTGGTGATGCGAAACACTGTAATCTGCCCCTCGGCCGTGACAGCCTGTGGTTGCGGCTCGGGCTCAACAGTTTTCTTCTTTTTGAACATGCTGGTCAGGCCGCCTATCAACTCACCCGCTGCGGCGCCCACCGCCGCGCCGCCGATGGAGCCGGCCACACTGTCACCCAGCGACTTACCAGCCGCCTGGCCCATCGCATTTCCCGCTTCGTACCCTGCCTGATCAAGTGCCGAATTGTAAGCGGCAGTGGATGCATCCGCCCATATTTTGTCCATGGCAATCGGCTGTCCCGACGCCGTTGTGCACTGTTCACCGCCAATGCCCATCTGCATCGCCGTACGCAGCGGATAACCCTTCATCTTCTCGAATTCATCTACCACCTCGTCCCAGTTATTCGCGAACATGGCTAACAACCCCCGCCCGGGACCCTCGACCTGGCCCATGACACCCTCCAGGCCCAACGCCTTGGCATAGGCCTCACGAAACTTCCGGACTTCCTTTTCGGCAGGTACTTTCTTTGCCAGCCAGGTTTCCATTAGCCAGGTAATATCACAGGTTTTTCCACTGTCTGGATCCGTACAGGACTGGCGCATCCGAATGATGTGTTTTTTAGTTTTGATATCAGCGACTTTTTCCGTGCCACCAGGGTGCTCGACCTCCAGATTGCCATCAGTCCACTCACAACCTTCAGCTGAAACCGGTAAAGCTGCACCACTACTGTTCCCCGCGGCCTGGGATTTCTGCATGGCGAGTCTGGCTTCTTCCATTTGCGCCTTTGCCGCAGCGAAGGTCATTTGTGAGTATTGCTTCTTGTCCGGCAACAGATTCCAGGTAAGCGCTTTATCAAGGCGTACAATATTGCCGGTATTTCCACCGCCGGAAAACGCGCCCATTAGTTTGGATTTCATCGTCATTGTGCTCTCTGTGCGGGACTTATCACCTGATATCTGGGTCAACACATCCCCCTCTGACGCGAACATTGACATGCCGCCCGCGGCTTCAACTTTAATACGCTGGGCATAGCTGATATCCGACAGGGCGGCAGGAGCGACTGCCAGCAATAGTGTCGCCACCATCAATGAGCTACCTTTCATACTAAATCCTTTTATTTATTAGGCTGTTTCCAGCTATTGGCCAATCTCGGAACCAGTATAGACCATGAACAATAATACGTAAGCCTTGCTACACCGATCAGGGATGCAGATGCGCGCAATCGGGACACCCGGCGCGAGGCGGCAGTGTCAGCTGCCGAATATCCATGGTCCGCAAGTCCAGCAATAACAATTTGCCGCGCAGTGTTTCACCAAAACCCGAGAGAAGTTTCAAGGCTTCCATGGCCTGCAGGGAACCGATAACGCCTACCAATGGCGCCAACACTCCGCTCTCACTGCAACTGAGGGCGGTAGCGGCATCATCACTTGCGTAGAGGCAGCGGTAGCATGGGCCGCCGCGCACCGGATCGAACACCGCCACCTGACCCTCGGTGCGCACCGCCGCGCCTGAAACCAGGGGCACCCGCGCTGCTATACAGGCGCGGTTCAGGGCAAAGCGCACTGGATAGTTATCGGTGGTGTCCACCACCAGGTCGACCTTCTCCACCAATTCAGGCATTGAGTCTTCGACCAACGCCCGCGGGATAACCTCGAGTTTAACCTCATGGTTCAGGGCACCGATCGCCGCTGCGACGGACTGCGCCTTGTTAGTCCCGATGTCATCATCACCGTGGGCAATCTGGCGCTGCAAATTACTCAACTCTACATCATCGCCGTCAGCCAGCAGTAGTTCACCCACACCAGCCGCTGCCAGATAAAGGGCTGCCGGACAGCCCAGGCCACCCAACCCCACCACCAGCACGCGAGACCGTTGCAGTCGCTCCTGCCCCGCCACATCAAAATCGTGCAGTAGGATCTGCCGGTTGTAACGCATTAACTGCTCGTCATTCAGCACGGCGGCAAGCCCCCGTGATGCGCTCGTGCCCGGCCATATCGACGCGTGTGGTCACCTGGCAAAAACCCGTGTCGTGCAGCAATTCCCGTACGTCCGCACCCTGCTGATGACCGTGCTCCAGCAACAACCAGCCACCCGGGTGTAATTGCGACGGTGCCCCCTTGATCAACCGGGTCAAATCAGCGAGGCCGCCATCATCTGCCACCAGGGCGGCGTGGGGCTCAAAGCGAACATCGCCCTGGCCCAGGTGTGGATCATCACCGTCGATATAGGGTGGATTGCTCAGTAACAGGTGATAACGTCGGTCGAGGACGCCTTGATACCAGTCGGATTGAAAAAAAGACACACGCTCCAGCCCTGTTCGCGTCGCATTGTCTCGGGCCACCTGCAGTGCCGCCGCGCTGGTATCCACCGCCATCACCTGCCAGTGCGGGCGCTCGCCCGCCACAGCCAGGGCAATAGCACCGGAGCCCGTCCCCAGATCCAGCACCGCGGCGTTATCCACCAGGGATAAATCCAGCGCCCACTCCACCAGAATCTCAGTTTCCGGACGTGGAATCAGGGTATGGCCATTGACCTGTAGTTGCAGCGACCAGAATTCCCGGTGCCCGGTAAGGTAAGCCACCGGCAACCCCTCTCTGCGCCGGGCCAGCAAGTGGTCGAAGTGCGCCGCACGGTCTGCTGACACCTCGATTTCGGGCCAGGTATACAACCAGGTGCGGGACTGCTGCAAGCAGTGGCTGAGAAGAATTTCCGCGTCGCGCCTGGGGCTGTCTGTGGGTAGATCGCCCCCTGCGCGCAGCAACTCCCGCACGGTGGCCATCAGTTGCCGGCCAGTGCCGCCAGTTGATCCGCCTGGTACTCCTGGCGCAGGGGACTGATCACCGCGTCCAGGTCACCTTCCAACACCTCGGCCAATTTGTACAGGGTGAGGTTGATACGGTGATCGGTGAGACGCCCCTGGGGGAAGTTGTAGGTACGTATACGATCAGAGCGATCGCCTGTGCCCACCAGGTTACGCCGCTGCGCCGCCTGCTCATCAGCCTGTTTGTCCTGGGCGCTGGTGAGTAATTTCGCCTGCAACAGTGACATGGCCCGGGCCCTGTTCTTGTGCTGCGAGCGCTCGTCCTGGCACTCCACCACAACGCCGGTGGGCAAATGCGTAATGCGCACCGCTGAATCGGTCTTGTTCACGTGCTGGCCGCCCGCGCCCGACGCGCGATAGGTGTCAACGCGCAGATCAGCCTTGTTGATCTCAATCTCGTCCACCGCCTCAGCCTCGGGCATGATCGCCACGGTGCAGGCCGAGGTATGGATGCGCCCCTGGGACTCGGTCTCGGGTACGCGCTGCACACGGTGGGCACCGGATTCGAATTTCAGGTGAGCATACACATCGCGCCCCTCGACCCGGGTGATAATTTCCTTGTAACCGCCGTGCTCACCGTGGCGCTCTGACAACACCTCCACTTTCCAGCCGCGGTTTTCGGCGTAGCGGGAATACATGCGAAACAGATCACCGGAGAAGATCGCTGCCTCGTCGCCACCGGTGCCAGCGCGAATCTCCAGAAATACGTTGTGGGAGTCCTGTGGATCCCTGGGTAGCAGCAAGGTCTGTAGTTGTGCCTCCAGTTCCTCCAGGTGCCCGCCACTGGTTTCGATTTC
>Ga0164315_10000189_pt1 | contig 38697 bp, 27 predicted proteins | sample GuaBasSedimGuay6_FD_113737 | JGI IMG/M metagenome (GOLD analysis project Ga0164315, IMG submission 113737) | Subseafloor sediment microbial communities from Guaymas Basin, Gulf of California, Mexico - Guay6, Core 4569-2, 0-3 cm | ecosystem: Environmental > Aquatic > Marine > Hydrothermal vents... | reverse complement strand
CACTCATTTCAATCCTGCCAATGTAGGTTTAACTCTAGGACTAAAGTCACGATTAAACTATAAACGACAGTGGACAGGCCTATCTGGTGATTATCATTCATATAGTTTTAGTATGGATATTGCTGAGCGTAGAATGCCCGGAGCTGGGGGTATTGGAATAATTGCAAATCAGAGCCTTGCCGGAAAAGGGGTATTAAAAACTAATATGATTGGCTTTATGCCAAGTGTGAGGATTCCCATAAGCAGAAATACTTTATTTCAGTTAGGGGCACTGGCTTCGGTGGTAACCCAGCAATTAAACTGGGACAATCTGGTATTTGGCGATGAACTGGATCCTCGTTGGGGAAATGTTAACGAAACATCTTTTTCAGGACCAGCCAGGGAGCAAGTTATCTATCCTGACTTTTCCTTTGGTGGTATCTTCCAGTTTCAAGGTACCAATATGGAGGGAAGTATTGGAGTAGCTGTACATCATATTACAACCCCAAATCAGAGTTATTTTGAAACAGATTCTAAACTGGCACGTAAATATGTCTATAATCTCGACTTTATAATAAATATAAATGAAGATGAAGGATTCTATACCAAAAGACAGGGGTTTAAACTAAATCCCGGGATAATGGTTATTCACCAGGCATCATTGATGTATTATACATTCGGTATGAATGTATATATGTCAAGGATATATCTGGGAATATGGTATAAAAATCAATCACTCGAATATGCTGAATTCTCAACTCTAACGGCTATGGTTGGACTCAATATTCCTTTTAATGAAGAATCACGTATGAAAATTATGTATTCATATGAAATGAATATCAAGTCTCAACAAAACTTTACTGGTCCTTCTCATGAAATAAGCCTAATATTTGAATTTGATGATATTGGACTGATGCGTAAAAAGAACAATAATTCAATATTGGTACCATCTCAGAAGAGGTCGAACAGCCCTATTGAGTGTTCGCCGTTTTAGGTAATGAAACCAGGACTTAATAGTAGAAAATAGTCTTTATTCACTTACTTTAAATTTGACTAATCGCATCAGGTTTCCTGAGCCTTGCTTTTTCTCTGCAACATTATAAATGTAGTTGTTGTGGAAAATAAAAGAATGCGAAGAGAAGCGCAATTTATATTCATCGGAAACAAAACTTGAACTGTTAAGAAATTCCCCTTTTAAATTATAGGAATAAACCCTGAATTTATTAGATGCTTTATGTTTCCTTTCTGTGTATTCAAATACTAATAAATTACCTTCTGAGTCTACTATGATATTTGTAAAATATGGAAGATGATCAGGGTAAACATTTTTATCCCTTAGTTTTTCCAATTGTACTTTATATTGAGAAACCATGTCCTCAATTTCTTCATTGCTGAAATTACCTGATTCTTTAAGTCTTTTTTCAAATCTTCCAACATTACTTTTTCCTGCGTTATAGTACTCATCAATATCTTCTTGTGCAATTTTAACCGCTTCAATTTTCAACTGGAAACTTTTTATCTCAATTCCTTCAGGAGAGTACACTGACACATGTCCATCATCAGGGAAAGCAATAATTAAATTACCAGATTTAGAAGTTGCCATTCGAGGGATAGGCGAAGAACCAGGTATTGAAAGGTTCATCTTACTACCATCATTTAAATTTACTACCATATTTCCCCTTTTGTTATTAACTATTTGTGACCAAATGACGATTTCCTCACCTGAAATGAAATCTTTAATTATAATGATCCTTTTAGAATGTCTGTTTTTCCAAGGAATATATCCAAAAACAGCAATCTTATTGTTTTCCAACGACCTGCAGTTTGCCGGACTAAAATCAAGCGATAAGGTTTTTATATGATTTCCGTCAAAATCAAAAAACTGAATACCATCATATCCATTTATTGTGAAGAAATACTTTCCATTAAAAATACCTTCTACCTGAGGCATGGTAGGAGAATTCCCTGGCTTACTATTCTTTGGTTCAAATTTCTTCACGAAATTTCCCTTAGTATCAAACTTCCATATTTCAGGCAGATATTTATGACTCATGAAAACAGAGCCTTCAGGAGCAACTGCTATTTGATTATGAAGACCTAAATGAGTTATCAATGAAAAATCAGGAGTTGAAAAAATATCTTCCCAATTATTCAACTTTCCATAGCCTGACTCAGCCTCAAGTTTTATTATTTCATTCTTATAAATTTCAGATATGTTTTGACTTCTTGTTGTGGCTCCTATTAACAAGACTAGTGTAAATAATACAATTGATTCTTTCATGGTTATTATTTTATGTCATGCTGCAACACAACCTATTTATTATCTTAATCATTATTATCCATCAGAAATGAAAATACTATTTCATTTTTCTTATTGCTAATTGTAATCAGCATCTGGTTATCATGCCATTGCTCATTGGGGTCGGAGTCGTTCATTAAACTGTAATACATCATTTCATTTTCGTTAATTATTTCGGGTTTTTGATAATATGCTAGAATAATTGAAATTGAAATTGCAATAAACAGTACGGCTGCAGATACTTTTAAAAATATTGGCATTCTAAAAACTGAAACCTTTTTAATGTCAGAATATTTTTCGATTGAAGGAATATTTTTAGGTTCCGTTTTAAAAACTGACAAAGCATCATTAACAAAACTAATGTCAGCCAGTAACTCAAAATGTAATTTCTTGCATTCTTCACATGAATTAATATGATTGGAGACCAGAGAAAGTTCAGAAGCATCCAGTTCATTATCAATATATTCTTGTATTTTATTATTACTCAAACAGTTCATGATATTTAGTTTTTAATTCAAGTCTTAGTTTCTTAATCGATCGTGATAATGTTGTACCTATCGATGTGGATTTCATGTCCAATATTTCTGCCATCTCTGCGTATGAAAGTCCATCATGGTACAATAAAAGAATGTCGCGGTCATTAGTCGACAGTTTAGCCATGCAATCAAATACTAATTTTCTTTTTTCCTCTTTAATAAAATTATTTTCAGGAGTTTGACTAATGCTTTCCCCCAAGTTCAACTGAACATTATTAAGTTTTTGATTTTTTGTTCTGTTATATTTATTTCTCCATAAGTTAAGAACTACTTTGTACAGCCATGCCCTTGGGTTTTCCAATTCAACACCTTTCTCCAATTCCGTAAATAACTTCATGAAAGCATCCTGTAGCAAGTCTTTGGATTCAGTTTGCGACAATGACAATTGAAATGCAAACTGAAAAATTTCATGATAGAACTTATTGTACAAATGCTCGAAACTCATTGATATTTATGTTGCTTTATATATTAGACAGACTAAGATACAATTTGTGACAAGAAAACAATTTTTTATATCTTTACTAGCCACTTTTTCTACTTAAGTAATACTCTTAGGAAAAGTATCACAAAAAGTTAACTTATTAATCATAAAAAGTAAAAAATGAGAATTGGTGGTGGATTTAAGGCAATTAAATATTCATTAAATGCTGCACGTTCAGTAGAGATTAAAAAAATGTTTCAGGCTGTTTCATCAAATAATGCTTGTAAGACATGTGCATATGGTCAGGGTGGCCAAAAAGGCGGAATGACAGATGAAATGGGGCATAAGCTTGAGATTTGTAAAAAAGGTTTTCAAGCACAACTAACGGATATTCAGCTATCTATTCCAACTGAACTTTTTCAGAAAAAGAGCATTAAAGATTTTAAAAATACATCTGCCAGATTATTTGAGCAAACAGGGCGACTAAACACTCCTCTTCACAAAGGCAAAGGTGATTTACATTATTCTGCCATTTCATGGGAGCAGGCAGTCGAAAAAATAGCAGATAAATTTAAAGCAACAAAACCTGAAAGAAGTTTCTTTTATAGTTCTGGCCGTTCATCAAACGAAACGGGTTTTTTAATGCAACTCTTTGCACGTACTTATGGCACAAACAACATCAGCAATTCTGCCTATTATTGTCATCAGGCTTCGGGTGTGGGAATTAGTTCAGTACTTGGAACCGGAACAGCAACAGTAATTTTGGATGACCTTGAAAAGGCAGACCTAATTTTTGTGATTGGAGCAAACCCATCATCAGAATTGTGATTTAAATATTTATGAAGATGTTAAAACCAAAGGGGAACCTAAAGTAGTTGTGTTAAACGGAAATGCTATGTGGTATTAACCTAAAAAAAGAAACGTCCCAATAAATTGGGACGTCGGACCAAAGATGCTATCTTTGGTGATGTTTAGAATGCAAATATAATACTATTTGAATGGATAATCCAAGTAAATTTCAAAAAAAAGAACGTGTAATTGTTTATGTTGATGGTTTTAACTTGTATTTTGGTATGGTTGAGGCTAATTTGAATCAACTAAAATGGCTAAATATTAGGTTACTTGTAGAAAACTTACTCAAACCAAGCCAAGAACTAAAAGAAATCAAATACTTTACAAGCCGTGTTAGCAATAATCCAGATAAACAGAAACGACAATCATTATATATTGAAGCATTAGAAACAGAGCATATTAATATATTTTATGGGCATTATCAAAGAGGCAAAATAGAATGTAAACGCTGTGGAAATATTTGGGCAAGTTTTAATGAGAAAATGACAGACGTAAATATCGCTACTCAAATGCTTTCTGATGCTTATCAAGATAATTTCGATATGGCAATGCTTATCTCAGGTGACAGCGACTTAGTTCCTCCAATAATAACTATACACGAATCATTTAAAAACAAAAGAGTTTTTGTAGCATTTCCACCCAAAAGGCACAACAATTCCGTTGCCTTAGTTGCAAAAGGATCACTAACTATTGGAAGGAAGAAACTACAGGATTGTCAATTTACAAACGAAGTAAGAAAAAATGATGGGTATATCATAAAAAAACCTAGTATCTGGAAATAAAATATAGTAATATATGGTTGTAATAATACTTACAAATTTTCACTAGAAAAATAAAAAATGATAAAAGATTTATTCTCAGATTTTGATTTTGAAATTTTAAGTAATCCTGAATTTGAAGAAAGCAACGTCAGGGAGGAAATAATTACACCTATACTTAAAGAACTTAATTACAGAGCCTTTGGCAGAAATAGAATAATACGTGAAAAGGCTGTTACGCATCCTTTTGTTCAAACTGGTTCTAAAAAACGTGAATTGACTAATTTCCCTGATTATCTTTTAGAGGTAAATGGTAAATACGCATAGGTTTTAGATGCTAAAGCTCCAAATTAGGAAATAAAGACTGGAAAAAATAAAGAACAAGCATACTTTTATGCTATTCACCCAGAAATTCGTGTAGAGCTTTATGGATTGTGCAATGGCAGAGAGTTTATACTTTTTCATATTTCAAAAGATACACCGCTTTTATATTTCCAAATAAATGAAATTGATAATTATTGGTATGATATTAAAAAGCTTTTATCTCCAGATGCATTTGTTCAGAAGAATATTTTAAATGACGAGGAAGAAAAATATAAAGGAAGGGAATTAGATTATGATTCCATAAAAATACCTTCTGAGATTCCTGTTAGAAAACAAGCGGCAAAACGTCATTTCGGGGTACACGGATATTTCACTAAACAAGCATGGAACGTTGTTCAACATTACATTCAAAACTTCTCAAATCGTGATGATTTAATTCTTGACCCTTTTGGTGGAGGTGGCTCAACACTTATTGAGGCTTTAATGACTCATAGAAAAGCAATTCATATTGACTTAAATCCATTGTCAGTTTTTATCACCCAGTCATTAATTGCACCTGTTGATTTTACAGAACTAAATGATGAATTTGATAAAATAAAAAAACAATTTCTGAAAAGTATTCCTCAAACAATAGATGAAATTGAAGAGGCTCTTGAAAAATACCCTTATCCAAAAGATATTCCACTCACAAAAGATGCGGATGTTGATAGCATTGAAGAATTATTCACAAATAAGCAACTTGCGCAATTAGCTTTTTTAAAAAATTTAATAAAAAGGATAAAAAACTCAAATATTCAAAATTCTTTAATGGTTTCTTTCTCAAGCAGTGTTAATAAGTTTAATAGGACTTTTCATTATACCAAGAGTAAAGGAGGTGGCGGAGGTGACAGTTCAGCTTTTAGATATTATAGGTACCGTATAGCACCTGAACCGCCTGAACTTGACTTATGGGAAATTTTTGAAGGTAAGTACAAAAAGATGGTTTCCGCAAAACATGAAATGTCTGCTGCAATAAATAGAGAAACGATTAAAAATGCAGAGGTGTATAAAGGTGACGCAACTAATCTTGATAAAATAGAAACAGAATCTATTGATTATATTTATACAGACCCACCATACGGGAGTAAAATAGCCTATTTAGATTTATCTGTGATGTGGAATGGCTGGCTTGATTTTGAAATTACAGATGATGACTATAAGAAAGAAGCAATTGAAGGTGGTTCCCTAAATAAATCTTCTGATGAATATGGTGAATTATTGACAAAAAGCATTCATGAATTATATCGGGTTCTAAAGTTTAACCGGTGGATGAGCTTTGTATTTGCACATAAAGCTCCAAAATATTGGCATCTCATCATCAATGAAGCAGAGAAGGCCGGCTTTGAATATGCCGGTGCTGTAAAACAAAGTAACGGACAGTCAAGTTTTAAGAAAAGACAAAATCCTTTTTCAGTTTTATCGGGACAATTAATAATTAATTTCAAAAAAGTCAAAACACCCCAAGCCATTCAAAAAACTAAGTTAGGAGCCGAAATATATGAAATCATAATTGAAACCATTGAATCTGTTATTGCAGAAAATGATGGTGCCAATCTTGAACAAATAAATGATAAACTAATAATGACTGGTCTTGAATTAGGTTTTTTGGATATTTTAAGCAAAGAATATAAAGATTTAAGCCCAATTCTTAATGATAACTTTGATTATCACAAAGATACTGATACATTTCATGTTATTGAAAACAAGAAATTTAAAACAAACATCCCTCTTGACTTAAGAATTCGTTATTTCTTGCTCTCTTATTTAAGAAGAAAAGAAAACAACAATGAATTTCCGACCACTGATGAGATTATTCTTAACACCATGCCATTATTAAAAAATGGAATCACGCCGGAAAATCAAACTATTTTAAAAGTGCTTGAAAGAATTGCTGTACATATTGGAGATAACAAATGGAAAATAAAAAAGGACGGTCAACAAACGTTATTTGATTAAAAACTAACCCTCTTTAAACCCTTGTCAAAAATACTCCGAAGAACCTCCGCTGGCTTCTCAAATTTATTTGCAAACATCATAGCAGCGATAATATATGGTTTGTAGCCAGCTTCGTGATATGTTTTTATTCTGTACTTCTCAAAAACTTTGGCCTCTACTTCTCCCTCGTTACACGATACTCCTGAAATGTCAGCCGGCAGGCAGTGCATATAAAGTGCATCTGCATTTTTTGTAAGTTGCTTCTTCTCCTCTGTATATTCCCAGTTTTTAAACTTAAAATTATTTTTAAGGGCTTCCAACTCAAGAGCCTTAAGTCCCTGACTATCTGTATTTTTTAGCAGTTCAGTGCGTTGCTGCATAATGTGGTAAGGAGCCCAACTCTTAGGATAAACAATATCAGCATCCTTAACAGCCTCTTCCATCGAATGACTAACCTTAAATGAACCACCACTTGCCTTTGCATTATTTTTTGCCAATTCCTCAATCTCAGGTATCAACCCATAACCCTCAGGATGTGCAAGTTCTACATTCATTCCAAACCTTGTCATAAGAGCAATTATCCCCTGCGGAACTGAAAGAGGTTTACCATAACTTGGAGAATATGCCCAACTCATCACTATCTTTTTACCTTTCAATGCTTCTAGCGAACCATAAGTATTTTTAAGATGTAAAAGATCAGCCATTGATTGAGTTGGATGGTCCATATCGCACTGTAAATTAACTATTCCCGGACGAGAGGGTAGTACTTTTTTCTCAAAGCCTTCATCAAGAGCATCGGCAACTTCTCTCATATATTTATTGCCTTCACCCAAATACATATCATCACGAATGCCAATGAAATCAGCTAAAAAAGAAATCATATTTGCAGTTTCTCTAACTGTTTCACCATGGGCAATCTGTGATTTTGTTTCATCCATATCCTGAACAGCAAGACCTAGCAAGTTTGCCGCTGAAGCATAGGAGAATCTGGTACGTGTGGAGTTGTCCCTGAAAATGGACACTGCCAGCCCTGAATCAAAAACCCGAGGTGAGATATTCTTATCACGCAATTGTTTTAATAAATCAGCAATTTCAAGTATTGCCTTTAAGTCATCTTCACTTTTTTCCCATGTAAGAAGGAAATCTTTCTGATAAAGTTTTGATTTTATTTGTGATAATCTGACTATTTTTTCTTTAATGTTCATTGTTTTATATTTTTTCTCGCAAAGGCGCAATAATTTTTCTCGCAAAGACGCTAAGTTATTAATGTTATAAACCCTCAGTTTTTTTCATCTTCTTTTTCTTTGCGGTTTTTCACAATAGGATTTACCGCAAAGTCGCAGAGGCGCAGAGGACAATTAATTATTTACTAAGTTCATATGCAAAAGCAGCATAAAATGCTGATGAGATAACCAAATCATCAATTGCTACTTTTTCATTTGGAGCATGGGCAAGCACCTCGTTACCAGGGCCAAAACCAATGGTTGGAATTCCATGTATTCCGTTGATTACAACTCCGTTGGTGGAGAAAGTCCATTTATCAATTTTTGGTTTTTTATTAAAAAGACCTTCAAATGCTTTTACTCCTGTTTGCACTATCTCATGATCTTCAGGAATTTTCCAAGTAGGATAATATTTTTCCATTCCATATTTCATGCCTGTATAGGCCTCTTCAAAATAATCGAGCACTTCTACTTTGGCATTCATCCCCTCAATAAGTTGTTCAATCTCCTTCACAGCCGACTCCTTGGTCTCGCCCCATGTAAGTCTTCGGTCAAGATGCAGTCGTGCAAAATCAGAGACAGCACATAAAGAAGGACTTTCAGAAACAAACTCAGAGATTGTAACACTTCCTCTTCCAAGAAACTCATCAAAGTCAAGTCTCTCATTTAGTTTTTCGATTTCCAAAGCAACTTTTGAAGCCATGTAAATAGCATTCTTTCCACGTTCAGGAGCAGAGCCATGGGAAGAAACACCATAAAAACTAACATGCATTTCCATTCTTCCCCGATGACCGCGATAAATATTAAGATTAGTTGGCTCAGTGCTTATGGCAAAATCAGGCTTAATGCCTTCTTCTTCAATAATATATTTCCAGCAAAGACCATCGCAATCCTCTTCCATGACGCTACCAACAAAATAAATGGTAAGATCTTTGTCAAAACCCAGTTCTTTCAAAATCCTTCCTGTAGTTACAAAAGCAGCAGGACCACCTTCCTGGTCAACAGTTCCTCTACCATGAACAAAACCGTCTTTTATTTCTCCTCCCAATGGCTCAAAATCCCAGTTTTCCAGGTTTCCCATATCAACAGTATCCATATGTCCATCGATGGCAAGTATCTTTTTCCCATTTCCAATTCTGCCAATAACATTACCCAATCCATCAATTCTAACCTCATCAAAACCAGACTCTTCCATCTGTCGTTTCAACTCCAATTGAACTTCTTTCTCTCCGGTACTCAGTGATTTAATCTGAACCAATTTAGATAAGTTGGTTGCTGTGTAATCTCTGTATTTCTCCGACAGAGTATTTATTTTTGATAATATTTCTTTCATTTTATTTTTTTGAACCATATAAGACATATAAGGGCATATAAGTTTTTATTAATAATAAAACACTACTATGCTATTAGCTAGCTTATCAATTTTTTTTTATTTTCCATTAAATCCATACAATCCCAATAGCACTTTCTCAGGGGTAAGTGGTGCATCAAAATCCAATTTATAATTTGGGTTATAATCTTTAATCGCATTCTGCAAAGCAAAGTAGGCTCCAATCCCGTACATGAACGGAGGCTCTCCAACAGCCTTCGATTTTAAGATTGCCAGTTCAGGTCCTTCAGTTTCAAGTGGTAAAATATCTATAGTTTTTGGTGCTGCATAAATATCCGGCACTTTATATTTTGAAAGATTGTCGGCAAGAAGCCTGCCTTTCTCATCCCAGCCTAACTCTTCAATTGTCACCCATCCTACACCTTGAACTACTGCCCCTTCTACTTGTCCTTTGTCAAGAGTAAGGTTCATGCTGGTTCCAAAGTCATGAACTATTTTAATACTTTCGGTTTCGTAAACCCCGGTGATACAGTCAACTTCAACAGTAGTTAGGGCAGTTCCATAAACATGGTAAGCAAAAGGATGTCCCTTTTCTGTTCTCTTGTCAAAATGAATTATTGGAGTGGCATAATGTCCCACCTCTGAAAGTTTCACCCTGTCTAAAAAGGCAGTCTCAACAACTTCGTTCCAATACAACTTACTTGGATTATTACCCACATAAACTCTTTCATTTTTAATTTCAATCAGTTTAATATCTTCTTTGAGAATATTTGAGGCAGTTTTTACTAGTCGCTCATAAATCTCATCACAGGCAATTTGCAGAGCCTTACCATTTAAGTCAGCACCGGAACTAGCCGCTGTGGGTGAAGTGTTTGCAACTCTTGTAGTATTTGTACTTTCAATCTTAATCCTTGAAACATCCACTGAAAAAACTCCGGCAGCAACCTGCATCATTTTTGTGTTTACCCCCTGCCCCATTTCAACTGCGCCGGTACTAATACCAATACTTCCATCCTGATAAACATGCACCAAAGCCCTTGCCTGGTTCATGGGTGTTTTTGTAAAAGAAATTCCAAAACAAATTGGCATTAATGAAATTCCTTGCTTTCTAAAAGTGTGTTTTTTATTAAAGTCTCTTACTTTCAGAACTTCACTTTCAGCATCAAATTTCTCCTGAAGGCTATCCCAACTTTTAACAGCATTATTGCTATCACAAATCTGTCCGTAATGAAATAAATCACCAAACTTCAACAAGTTAGCCCGTTGAATCTTTTCTTTACTGATGCCCAATTTATCCGCTACAAGCGAGATTGCAGATTCAATTACAAACATAGCCTGCGGGCCACCAAATCCTCTGAAGGCGGTAAAAGGAGCAATATTAGTTTTACAACTGTAAGCCGTTGCCTTTACGTTGGGAATAAAATAGGAGTTTGTAACATGAAAAAGTGTTCTCTCCATGATAGCAGGGCTAAGATCTGCAGCAGCACCACCATTTTGATAGTAAGTAACTTCAAATGATTTAATCTTAAGGTCTTTATCCAAACCTATTTTAAAATCCGAACTGTAGGGATGTCGTTTACCTGTCATCACCATATCATCATCACGATCAAGGATAAGCTTAACAGGTTTTCTAAGTTTCTGCACTGCCAGTGCAGCCATTACAGCCCAGGCTGTTGCCTGATCTTCTTTGCCACCAAAAGCACCACCAAGTCGTATAACATCAACTTCAATATTATGCATTCCTACACCTAAAACATTGGAAACAAACTTCTGAACTGATGTTGGTCCCTGGGTAGAAGAATAAATTTTAATATTATTATTTTCTAGTGGGACGGCATATGACCCTTGAGTTTCAATATAAAGATGCTCCTGTCCCCCACTGTCGGCGCGACCCGAAAAAACATAATCACTCTCCTCAAAACCACTGTCAATATCACCATTAGCAAAAGTTCTTGCAGGAAACAGTAAATGTCCTTTTTGCTTTGCCATCCTAGGATCAATAATAACTTCAAGTTCATCGTATTCAACTTCAATCAAAGCGCGTGCTTCTCTTGCTGCAAAATGAGTATCAGCAATTACTACAGCAATTGGCTGACCGATAAAATGAACTTCATTCTCAGCAAATAATGGCTCATCGGGAAGTATTCCACCGATTTGATTTTCTCCTGGCACATCTTTCGCCAGCAATACATCAACAACACCTGCTGCATCTCTTGCCCTTGAAATATCAATACTTATAATTTTAGCATGGGCAACCTTAGAAAACACAGGCACTGCATGCAGAGTTCCTCTTAGTTCAGGAATATCGTCAACATAAATCGACCTACCACTAACATGACCATGTGAATCTATATTTTTCATAGGGCTATCTTATTAGTGATCATTAATTTGTGGACTACATCTGTACCCAAAACTTCTGGAAAAAGTTTCAAAAAATGCTGTAGAAATAGTTGTCGTATTAAAAGCCGTTTGTATTCCTTGCTTCCTCGAATATCACTAATGGGTGATATTTCATTCTGCAAAACTTCAAGGGCAGTTTCAAGAGTTCTTATTTCCAGTTTCTTTCCCTTAAGGAATTTATTGGTTTCAGACATAAATTTAGGAACAGCCGCAATTCCTCCTGCAGAGAAACTGATATTTTCGATTATCTCATTTTTAACAATAATGCTTAATGCTGAGTTTACTGATGCAATGTCGAGATAAGTTCGTTTGCTTACTTTTTCGAAATTGAACAAAGTACTTTCCTTAGGTTTTTCAAATTCAATAAACTTAATCAGCTCACCAGATTTCAAATCAATTTTTTTGTAGTCAAGAAAGAAACCACTAAGTTTTACTTTTCGTTGTTTTCCAGTTTCATTTTCAAGAACCAGCTCAGTATTCAAAGCCAAAAGCATAATGCTCATATCACCTATGGGCGAAGCATTTACAATATTCCCTGCCAGCGTTCCCATATTTCTGATTTGTTCAGATGCTACTAAAGGGTAAAAGGTTTTTAATTGAGTAAACTCTGAATTAATGAGAGGATCATTAACAAAATCACTCATTGTAATACCTGCTCCCACTTTTAATTTTCCATCCGCATATTCAATTGCATTTGGGATATTACTTTTGGAAGTATCAATTCTCAGTCTACGTACTTTCTCTGGAATCTGAACCATTAAGTCGGTACCACCTCCAACTAATAATTCTCCATTATTCTTTTGATATTTTAGAGGATTAAGTTCCAAAAGTCTTTTTTGAATCGAAGTGAAATATTCTGGGAGCCATCCCTTCTCAATCATGGATTCTATTTCACTTCCTTTAAGTAAAATATCTTTCAAATCATCAACTTCATTAGCTGCTTTTTCAATGGATTTGTATCCTGTACAGCGACAAATATTTCCACTTATTGATTGCAATGGATCTTTGTTATCGCTTGAAAGCAGATGTCCTGTTAGTGAAACTACAAAGCCAGGTGTACAAAAGCCACATTGGGTGGCAGAATTATCTGCTATAGATTTCTGAACCGGAGATAAGACCTCCATGTTCAAACCCTCAATTGTTACTATGTGTTTTCCGTATGCATTAATTAAAGGAGTGAGACAGGAAACTATAGATTTATAAGTTAATTGACTGTTATTCAGACTTCCTTCAAGGACAGTACAAGCACCACAATCGCCTTCACGGCAACCAATCTTTGTACCCAACAAATGATTATCGTTTCGGATAAAATCCAAGAGCGAACTACCATTAGCCTTTTCAGTAATTATTTTTTGGTTATTCAGAATAAATTCAATCACAAATCAAATTTAGAAAAAAAATCTAATAATCCAATAGTAATTTTAGTTCAAAAGGGTCATTTACCTAGCAGATTACACATTACAAAAAATAAAATAATAAGCAGATGTCAATTAATTATCTTTGCTGCCATATTTTTTAAAATTTACAACAATGATTTCGATTGATGGACTAGCAGTGGAATTTGGGGGAACTACTCTTTTTAAAGATATCTCTTTTGTTGTAAATAAAAAAGATCGTATTGCTTTAATGGGTAAAAATGGAGCCGGAAAATCCACGCTACTCAAAATAATGGCAGGAGAACAAAAACCAACAAAAGGAAAAGTATCTGTCCCTATAGATTCTGTGATTGCTTATTTACCTCAGCAACTAATGACAAAGAGCAGCAGAACTGTTTTTGAGGAGGCTGCACAGGCATTTGGACATATGCTCTCAATGAAGGCAGAATTGGATGAGTTAAACCATCAACTAACTATACGTACCGATTACGAATCACAGGAATACTTCAAGATTATTGAAAAAGTTTCAGAACTAAGTGAGAGCTTATACAGTCATGGAGAAGTAAATTACGATGCAGAAATAGAAAAAATACTGCTAGGGTTAGGATTTGACAGGCAAGATTTTCAGCGACCCACAAATGATTTTAGCGGAGGGTGGCGTATGAGAATAGAATTAGCAAAAATTCTTCTTCAAGATCCCGATCTTATTCTTCTTGACGAACCGACTAACCACATTGATATTGAGTCTGTACAGTGGCTTGAAGATTTTTTAATAAATAGTGCAAAGGCAGTGATTGTAATTTCACATGACCGTACCTTTATAGATAATATTACAACTCGTACCATAGAAGTAACAAAGGGGCGCATTTATGATTACAAAGTAAACTATAGCAAATACCTTGAACTTCGTAAAGATCGCAGAATTCACCAGCAAAAGGCTTTTACTGAACAACAGAAGATGATTGCCGAAACACAGACTTTTATCGATCGGTTTAAGGGTACTTACTCCAAAACCTTACAAGTACAGTCACGTGTAAAGATGCTTGAAAAACTCCCATTACTTGAAGTTGATGAGATAGATACCTCACATCTTAAACTTAAGTTTCCACCTTCTCCAAGGTCTGGCAATTATCCGGTGATAGCAGAAAATATATCTAAGAAATATGAAGACCACCTAGTGTTTGAAGATGCTTCCTTTAGCATTGAACGTAGGGAGAAAATTGCATTTTTAGGAAAGAATGGTGAGGGAAAATCTACTTTAGTAAAAATAATAATGGGTGAAATTGAGTATGGTGGCAAACTAAACATTGGTCACAATACAATGGTAGGTTATTTTGCTCAAAATGAAGCTTCGCTCCTCGACGAAAAACTTAATGTTTTCCAAACCATTGACGATGTTGCAAAGGGAGATATTCGCACAAAAATAAAGGATATTCTTGGGGCATTTATGTTTGGTGGCGATGATTGGGACAAGAAAGTAAAAATCCTCTCAGGTGGTGAGCGTACACGACTAGCTATGGTAAAACTACTGCTAGAGCCGGTGAACCTCCTTATTCTTGATGAGCCTACCAATCACCTGGACATGAGGACTAAAGATATTCTCAAACAAGCCTTAATGGACTTTGACGGAACATTAATCCTCGTTTCCCACGACCGGGACTTTCTTAATGGTTTGGTAAATAAATGTTACGAATTTGGGAATAAAAGAGTAAAAGTCCATCTTGAAGGAATTAGCGAATTTTTGAACCGTAAGAAAATGGAACATCTACGTGAACTGGAAATTAAAACAAAGAAATAAACTTAAGGTATAATTGTTTAGTTAGTAAACAAACGTACCGTATCCCGAACTAATTGTTAGTTGTTTCTTGTCAGAAGTCTCCACCCTACCAATTATTTGTGCGGCTACATTAAAAGAAGTCGATATCTCAATTATATCATCAGCAATCTTCTGAGGCACATAAAGTTCCATACGATGACCCATATTGAAAACTTTGTACATCTCTTTCCAGTCGGTTGCAGATTGCTCCTGGATAAGTTTAAATAATGGTGGAACTTCAAATAAATTGTCTTTAACAATGTGAAGATTTTCAATAAAATGTAAAACCTTTGTTTGTGCTCCGCCACTACAGTGGATAATTCCATTTATTTGCTGTCTGAATTTCTTGAGTACTTCCTTTATTATTGGAGCATAAGTACGTGTTGGGGCAAGTACCAACTTTCCGGCATCCACACCTTCAACTTCAGTTTTGTCGGTAAGTTTCATATTACCTGAATAAACTAAATCTTCAGGTACTGATGAATCAAAACTCTCAGGATATTTCTTTGCAAGATATTTTCCAAAAACATCATGTCTTGCAGATGTAAGCCCATTGCTTCCCATGCCGCCATTGTACTCATTTTCGTAAGTTGCTTGCCCGTATGATGCCAGACCAACAATTACATCCCCAGCGCGAATATCAGTTTCAATAATATCCTTCCTTTTCATTCTGACAGCAACTGTTGAGTCAACAATTATTGTGCGTACAAGATCGCCAACATCGGCAGTCTCACCACCTGTGAGTAACATATTTATTCCCAAATCCTGCATCTTCTTTAGGAAAAAACCTGTTCCATTAATAATTTCAGAAATCACCTGGCCGGGAATGAGGTTTTTATTACGCCCAATGGTTGAAGAAAGTAAAATATCATCTGTTGCACCTACACACAGCAGGTCATCAGTATTCATAACTATTGCATCCTGTGCAATTCCTTTCCAAACGGAGATGTCACCTGTCTCTTTCCAGTAAAGGTAGGCCAGAGATGATTTGGTACCAGCACCGTCGGCATGCAAGATATTACAATATTCGTCATCACCTCCAAGAATATCAGGGATTACTTTACAAAATGCATTGGGATACAAACCTTTATCAAGATTTTTTATGGCCGAATGAACATCTTCCTTTGAGGCGGAGACTCCTCTTTTGTCATATCTGGATTCACAACTCATTCTTTAAAAGTCAGTTTATGAGTATTCTTATCAAAACTAAACTCTCCAAATCGATTTAATAACTTATCTCCAAAAACAAGATCATAATTTAAGTTATGCTTAACTTTTAGTTGAATATCCTTAACAGTTCTATTTGCAATTGTAATTTCTTCTATATTTATAATTGCATTATTTTTTATTGAGTTATCAACTAAAATCTCTTCGGCATTGCCTTCAAAATGTTCTTTTCCAATTGCACCACCTTTCATCAAAGCCATTGCCTTATCAAGCGATATCATTGATAATGAATGTCTGTCGTAGGCAAACTTCTCATTATAAGCCAAGATTATACAAGTGGAAACAAAAGTTCCTGAAATTGCTTCCTCAGTAAAAATAACGGAGTTATCATCAGGATTAATCAGAATATTAAGTTGGGCAATATCAAGATTAGTACCTGAAGGAATATAGTCTTTACGAAGCACCCTGAACTCTGTCCTTCTATTCAATTGGTGGGCAGCCTCTTTTTCTTTATTAATGTTGAGTGAATCAATGAATTTTTCGTCCAAAACACTTCCTTCATTAAACTGTACACCTTCACGATTATAGTTTATTTTCAATTCACGGGGAACTCTTTCACCATATCCTTTTGCCACTAATCTTCTGGGTTCTATCCCTCTTATAATTAAATAATCCACTACAGACTGTGCCCTGCGCTGTGAAAGCACATCATTACGTTCATGAGAGTCGCGCAAGTCGGTATGTGATGCTAACTCAATAACCAAGTTTGGATTGTCGCGAAGTGTCTGTATCAGATCTTGAAGTGAGTCCTGATACTGGGGCTTAAGATCCCATTTTGCTAAATCATAAAGAATATCTGGTAGCACAACCGGCTCGGCAGGAATTGGTTGCAAAATAATATTTTTTTCGAAATCCTTACTAAACTCAACACCTACAGTTGTTAAAGTTCCCTTATTGTTTAAATAATTGGGTTTTGTGACTATGAGTTCATAAGTGGTATTTGGACCAACCTGGCTACTACCAAAAGTAAAATATCCCTGATCATTTGTTATTGTAGATACTGATAGCCCAGTTGAACCGACGAGTTTTACACTTGCATTTTCAATTGCAAACAAGGTTCTGTCATCGGTAACAGTTCCGGAGATGGTAAATAAGAGAGGAGGCTCAATAAAATAATAAATATCTTCCATTCCTCTTGTTCCTTTTCTGTTTGAACTCAGATAACCATATTCTTGATCGGGGTGAAAAACAATTCCAAAATCATCAAATGTAGAATTCATAGGATATTTGAGATTCTCTGGTTTTCCCCAAACACCTGCAGTATCCATTGTTGATACAAAAATATCAAGGCCACCCATTCCACCGTGTCCGTCGGAGGCAAAATAAAGTGTAGTATCATTTCTCAAAAAAGGAAACATTTCATCACCCGGAGTATTCACAATCTCACCAATATTCATTGGCCTTTTAAATCCTTTAGTTGTAGATTCTCTAAAAGCAACCCAAATATCTTTTCCTCCCATTCCTCCTTTACGCGCAGATGCAAAATAAATAATGAGTTCACTTTCACTTACTGTTGGCTGACCTATTGTGGACATGGTATCAATACCTTTTATCTCAACCATTTCCGGATCACCCCAGTTTCTTCCGCTACGTCTTGATTTATAAACCTGACAACCTGATTCTTTTTTTGCATCGTTAGGGCATCGTGTAAAATATAGAGTCTTGAAGTCGCTGCTAAAGGCAGGTGTACCTTCGTTTGCCTTAGTATTTACAGTCTCAGATTTATCAAATAAAACCGGAGCACTCCATTCATTCTTTCTATCTAATTTGGCTACAAAAAGGTCACTGAAATTCTGTCCTGTCCATTCATCAGTTTCCTTTCCTGTTGCTCCATCACGTGTTGAGCCAAATACAATTTCATTAAAATTATCACTTGTAAAAGCAGGTGCAAAGTCTGATTCTCGGGAGTTTATTTTTTTAACATTCGTGACTTCATATTTTGATGGATTTTCAATCCACTCAGGAATTAAGGCTGCAGTTTCGGCGCCCAACGGTCCTCTGGGATCATCAGGAACTCTTTCTGTATAAGCATGATATTGGGCAATAGCCTCATCATATTTCGCATTAATTTTCAGCATTTCAGCATATTTAAGAAGTACTTCAGGATTCCGTTTATCCCAATCGCGCCTAATAAGCTGTTTATATGAAATCTCTGCTCTTTTATAGTTGCTGGTTAGCCTGTAACATTCTGCCAATTGCGATGTTATCCGATTCTTCTCTTCTTTGTTTTTCTTTACCTTGGAGTATGCTTTTTTATATTTATCAATGGCAACTGTATATTGTAATGCTTCAAACGCTTCATCTGCAGATTTGGCAGGATTGCGCTGGGCGAATACCAAACTAGGTATTAGAAGCATGATAAAACTTAAGATTACTAATAATTTTCTACTATTCATCGACAAAAAATTACAATTCATTTTAAACTTAACGGCAAAACCATAAAAATATTGACCCTGTAAACACTAGCTTTTATTTTCTACATCTTCTTTCTTTTCTTCCTGCGAATTTGGGGAAGCAATATCATTTTCCTTCATGGCTAATTTTGCTTCATATTCGGCAAGTCTTTTCTCTCTATCCTTTTTATCAGCTTCACGATTTATTTCTGTCTTGATATCATCTGAAGCTCGTTTTATATCATTAATAAATTTACCAATATTACGCGCCAGTTCAGGAATCTTATCAGGACCAAAAATCAAAAATACAACCAATAAAATCAGTAGTATCTCCCCAGAACCAAAATCAAAAAACAGTAAAGTCACAAGGTTTTCGTTTAATAGTGTTATGAGCAAAAATAATAAAAAAAAGCCCCATCGTGCTTAAAACATGATGAGGCTTTATATATTTTATTTAAACCTACTTTTTCTTGTTAGATTTCTTTGTCTTTATAACTGGTTCAGCATCTTTCTTTTCACCTCCAAGCAGATCATAAGCTACCGGACTCGCTGTGAATAGTGAAGAATAAGTACCAATAAGTATACCCACTAGTAATGCAAATACAAATCCTCTAATCACCTCACCACCAAAGATAAAGATCATAAGTAATACAACCAGAGTAGTACCTGATGTATTTATGGTACGTGCTAAAGTTGCATTAAGACCATTATTAATATTATTGATCAAACGATGACGAGGGAATAAAAAGTTATTCTCTCTAATACGGTCGAAGATAATAACAGTATCATTAATTGAGTAACCAATAATTGTAAGGATAGCAGCAATAAATGCCTGATCAACTTCCATATTAAATGGCATTATTGAATAAAATATGGAGAACATTCCTAAAGTAATCAATACATCATGGAACAGAGCGGCTACACCAGCAAGTCCAAATTGCCATTTCCTAAACCTTATAGCGATATAGGCAAAAATGATTATAAGAGCAAAAGTAATCGCCATTAAGGCTTTATCTCTGATATCGTCAGCAATTGTAGGTCCAATTTTCTGTGAACTTAATATTCCCAACAATTTGTTTTCACCTTCCACATCGCTGGAAAACTCATTATATTCAATATTATTCGAATAAAATGATTTCAATCCATCATATAGTTTGGTTTGGATAATTGAATCAACTTCAATTCCTTCATTATCTATAAGATATTTTGTAGTAATCTTAATCTGGTTATCGGATCCAAATGTTTTAATTTCTGGAGCAACATTCTCAAATTCAGCAGTAAGAGACTTCCTGACATCAGTTGTATTTACATTCTGGTCAAATCTTACTATAAATGTACGGCCTCCTGTAAAATCAATACCAAAGTTAAGTCCGTGAGTAACTAAAGAACCTATACTAATTAGGATTAATAAAGCAGAGAATATATATCCCTTTTTCCTGTTTCCTAAGAAGTTAAACTTAGAATCAGCCATAAAACTAGCAGTAAATTTATTGGAAAAAGTAATCGCAATATTTTTCATTTGCATCCAGGTAAAAACCATCCTGGTAATAAAGATTGCTGTAAATAGTGAAGAAAGGATACCTATTATTAAGGTAGTAGCAAATCCTTGTACCGGACCTGTTCCAAATACAAACAGTACTATACCTGTCAATAGCGTGGTAACGTTTCCGTCAATAATAGCTGAATATGCATTTTTATAACCATCAACAATGGCAAGTTGCATTCCTTTTCCTGCCCTTACCTCTTCTTTAATACGTTCATAGATAATTACATTAGCATCCACAGCCATACCAAGTGTAAGAACGATACCTGCCATACCCGGTAGTGTAAGAACGGCACCAAGTGATGCAAGTACACCAAACAGGAAGAAAATATTTGTTATCAGAGCAACATTTGCAACAACACCTGCACGACTATAATATACAATCATATATGCAAGAACAAGAATAAAAGCCAGGATGAATGAATTCATTCCTGAAGTTACAGCTTCACGTCCTAAAGATGGTCCTACAACAGCCTCTTCAACAATTCTTGCAGGAGCAGGTAATTTACCAGCCTTAAGTATATTTGCAAGGTCCTGTGCTTCTTCAACGGTCATTCCACCACCTGAAATTGTTGAACGTCCACTGGGGATTTCATCGTTTACAACAGGGAATGAATAAACATAATCATCAAGAACAATGGCAATTTGTCTTCCAATATTTTCACCTGTAAGACGTTTCCAAATTTTTGCACCCTGAGTATTCATTTGCAAAGTAGCCTCTACTCTACCATTTTGATCAAAATCCTGACGGGCATCAGAGATAACATCTCCACCCATAGCAGCACTACCATCTCTTGAACTTGCTTTAAGAGCAATTAGTTCAAGCACATCCGGTGTTTCTATTCTTGGCTTCACACTCCATACAAGTTTCATATCCCTTGGGAATACATCTTTAACTCTACGAAGCATATTATTAATTCTTGCGGTATCTTTTATTGCAGCAACACCAACCCTTGCACTTTGTGCAGGATAAGGTCTTCCTGACTCATCCTGGCCATAAGAAGGCATGAGATAAGCATACAGAGGATATTTCTTCTCGTATTCTTTGAAATTCATATCATCAGCTGCTGCTGAAGTATCACTTTCAATTTGTTCCAATAGTTTGTTAGTGGAAGTATCAGCTTCCATTTCCAAGGCTTCTGCAATAGCATTTTCCTCTTCTGCTTCTACAACTTCTCCTTGCTTTTCAATGGTTTCAGTTGTCTGATCAGCACCCTCAATTTCAACACTCTCTTCAACAGCAAAATCTTTACGAAGTTTATCATTTGCATCATCGAAGTATGTATAGACTTCTGAGAAATTATATGTTTCCCAAAATTCAAGTTTTGCAGTTCCCTGTAATAATTTCCTTACACGATCAGGATCTTTAATACCCGGAAGTTCAATAAGGATACGACCAGTGGTTGCAAGTTTCTGAATATTAGGCTGAGCCACACCAAAACGGTCAATACGAGTACGAAGGATCTGGAAAGATCTATCGATTGCTCCATCAGCTTCTATTCTGATAACTTTAAGTACTTCATCATTTGATGAACTGGTTGTAATACCTTTATCTTTAAACTCATAAAGAAAAATAGATGCAAGACGTGCATTGGGGTCAACTTCTGTGAATGACTCTCCAAAAAGTGTTACAAAATTTGAGCCACTACTTTTTTGCTTCTCGTAGGCAAGCGTCATTGCTTCCCTAAAAACAGGATCCTGACTATTACCGGATAGTGCGTTAACAATATCCCCAACTGAAACCTCAAGAGTAACGTTCATACCACCTTTAAGGTCAAGACCCAGATTTATTTCACGTTCTTGAACTTCTTTAAATGTGTATTTATCAATACCAATATTGTAAACTACTACATTGCTAATACTATCACGGTAGTATTTATCTCTTGCTCCGGAGATTGAATCCATATAGAAACTCTCCAAAGTTTCATTTCCTCCACTTAGTTCTTTAGCCAGTTGCTGGGCCGATTCGTTTACAGCATAAGCCTCAATCTTACTTTCGACGCGCATGGCAACGAATGTAAAACTAAGTTGATATAAACAAACAAGGGCAAAGGCAATTGCAAAAAACTTTATAGCTCCTCTATTCTGCATTTGTGTACTTTATTAATTTATTTTATTTCAATTTTTTGAGGGTGCAAAATTAAAATAATATTTGACAATTAACAATATAAATATTATTGATTTGTTTGGCTTGCTACAAAGTTGAGATTGATGCCCGCAAAACTGAAGTAAATTGAAGTCTTTGTATGGAAAAAACTCTATCTCGTCCTTGTTTCTAACGAGGATGCTATTTTTTTTTGCAACATGCATCCGCATTGCAAATGCGGACGAGAATGAAAAATATTCAATATTCAATAAGACAATAATCAATATTCAATTGGAGTTGAGATTGCTTCATGCGAAAAAAGTTCGCAAAAGCATCATATATTGTGTTGGGCATTCGCAATGACGGCATTTTTCTTTTTCACTTTATGCATCATAAAAAGCACGATCATCATTCAGCTTGATATTACATGCAAGGGCGTAAAAATGAAAGCGAGAGGTTAAAAAAAACATAGCACATAGAACATAGTACATTAATGCCTCAGCCACTTCCACATGATTGCATAATTAACTTTTTGACCATACATCAATATACCTGTACGATAAATTTTTCCTGCCATCCAAGTACTTATCAAAAAGCCGACAACCAATAAACTCATTGAAACAGCAATTTCCCAGATAGGAACACCAAATGGAATACGTATCATCATAGTGATAGGAGATGTGAGTGGTATCATTGATAACCAAAAGGACATAGCACTATCAGGTTGATTAACTATTACACCCGACATTGCTACTGAAAATATTAAGGGAATTGATACCGGCAACATAAATTGCTGTGTATCTGCATCCTGATCAACTGCACCACCAATTGCGGCAAAAAATGAGGAATAAAGCAAATAGCCTCCTAAAAAGTAAAACAGAAAACTAAATATCATTATTTTAAAGTTGATACCGGAAATAATTTCCGTAGCCATGGTAAAGGGATCGTTTACCCCGGTTGTAGTTCCAACGGCAAGATCAGAAATTTGACTTTGCGATGAGATTATATCAAGGGTATCGGAACTACCACCAAAAATTCCTGACTGAAAAGCAATTAGAAAAACAGCTGTTAGAATAATCCAAAGCAAAAACTGAGTTAGACCTACCATGGCTATACCAATAATTTTTCCCATCATCAATTGAAAAGGTTTAACAGACGCTAAAATTATCTCAACAATGCGATTTTGCTTTTCCTCCATCACTCCTTTGAGAACTTGTACGCCAAACATGAATATGAAAAAATATATCATTATTCCTCCAAAAATTCCAAGCCCTACTTCCACTTCAGTATTACTTTTCTTTTCTATGCCACCCTCTTCAACTCTTATATTGGATAATTTAATACTCACCTTTGAAGATTTAATCACATCAGGATTAATACCGGAAGCAAGCAACTTTTTATTTTCTGCTTCCCGTTTCATGACCGATTTTATATAGGTTGTTAAGTTAAGTCCTGACTGACCGTTGGAAAATAATTCGGCATAAACAGGTATACTAAGTTCAGTTTTAGGAATATACAAAAGCAGATGCCCTTTTTCGTAAAGTGCTTTTTCTTTATCCGTCTCCAGATCGTTATGAACATGATAAAAACTAATATTATCCTGATCCTTAAATTTTTCATAGTACCAGCCAGTTTCATCCAGAACAGCAACGTTTTTATGTGTTGCTTCGCTCCAGTCCGCCAAAAATGCAGGAAGGATCATCAAAGATGCCATCAGGACAGGGCCAAGGATAGTCATAATAATAAACGACTTCTTTTTTACCCTGATTAAGTATTCACGCTGTATTATTAGAAATATCTTATTCATTGCCGGAATTTGGAGATTGGTTTACTTCCTGTATAAAAATATCATTTATACTTGGAAGTATTTCATTAAAAGAATGAACTTCAACCTGTGATGTTAGAGCAGTTAGTAGATCATTTGGTTTTGTACCATTCAAAAGGCGTATTCTTGAAGAATGGAGATCACCAAGTTTTTCTTCACTTACCAGTTCAAAAGCGTTGGGTTTTAAATCAATGGACTTATGAGGAGTATAACTAACCTTAAAGATATTTGGTTTGTAGCGGTCTATAATTTCGTTGACACCTCCGGAAAGTATAACCTTTGAATTATTGATAAGAGCAATATTATCACAGAGTTCTTCAACGGAGGCCATATTATGAGTTGAAAAGATAACTGTAGCCCCTTCATCTCTTAGTTTCAGGATTTCCTGCTTCAGAATATTAACATTTATAGGGTCAAAACCACTAAATGGTTCATCGAAGATCAGGAGTCTAGGTTTATGCATTACTGTGGCAATAAACTGGAGTTTTTGCTGCATACCTTTTGAAAGTTCCTCCACTTTTTTATTCCACCAGGAACCAATCTCAAATTTCTCAAACCACTTCTTTAATTCTCTGATTGCTTCATTCTTGCTTATCCCTTTAAGTTGGGCAAGATACACTGCCTGCTCACCAACTTTCATTTTCTTATACAGGCCACGTTCTTCGGGAAGATATCCAATCATTGCTGTATCAGAAGGTTTGATGGGTTCGCCATTGAGCAAAATCTTACCTTCATCCATTACAGAAATTTGATTGATTATTCTGATAAGGGTAGTCTTGCCTGCTCCGTTTGGTCCCAGCAATCCAAAAATACTTTGCTCTTCCACCTGGATAGAAACATTATCAAGAGCCTTATGATTAATATAAGTCTTACTTACGTTTATGGCTTCGAGGGAAAACATTTATTATTGATTATTGTTTGTTGAATATTGATTATTTATTATTTGATGACTGATCATTGCCTTTCCAAGTCCGTAATATCCGTCTTCAAACTTCTAACTAAAAAACTCTCTCATTCTATCAAAATAACTTCTGTCTTTTGAGGTTGGTTGTGGTTTAAAATTTGGAGAATCCTTTAGTTTTTCCATTAATATTTTCTCATCATCACTCAAAGTTCTGGGAGTCCATATATTAATGTTCACAAGTAAATCACCTCTCCGATAACCGTTTACATCAGGAATGCCTTTTCCTTTGAGTCTCAAAACTTTACCACCTTGAGTACCAGCACTTATTTTAATTCTTGCCTTTGATTCTACTGTTGGCACTTCAACTGTTGTTCCCAGTGCTGCATCAGCGAAATTGATATAAAGATCGTAAAGCAAATTATTTTCATCACGGATAAGTTCGTCATGTGGTTCTTCCTCGATTAGTACAAGTAAATCGCCGGCTACTCCCCCACGAGCGGCAGCATTTCCTTTACCGCCAACCGAAAGTTGCATTCCTTCTGCAACACCAGCAGGAATATTAATTGTAACCACATCCTCACCTTTTACAATACCATTTCCATGACAGTCATTACACTTACTTGTAATCACTTCCCCTTCTCCACCACACTGTGGACAAGTTGATGCTGTTTGCATTTGTCCAAGAAAAGTATTTGTAATCTGCCGTACCTGTCCCTGTCCTTTACAGGTAGGACAAGTAGATTTGGAACTCCCATGCTCAGCGCCTGTCCCATGACATGAATCGCAGGCAACATATTTTTTTAGTTTGATTTTCTTTTCAACACCATTTACAACTTCAGCCAGCGATAGTTTTACTTTTACCCTAAGATTAGAGCCACGGTTAACTCTTCTGCGACCACCACCGCCAAAGCCACCACTACTAAATCCACCGCCGCCAAAGGCTCCACCAAAAATATCTCCAAAATGGCTGAATATATCATCCATTGACATACCATGGCCACCACCTCCAAATCCTGCAGAACCTGACATACCAGCATGTCCATACTGATCATATCTGGCTTTCTTCTGAGGGTCACTTAAAACCTCATAAGCTTCAGCAGCCTCTTTGAATTTTTCTTCGGCATCTTTATTATCCGGGTTTTTGTCAGGATGATACTTCAAAGCCATCTTACGGTAAGCTTTTTTAAGTTCACCATTTTCAGCATTCTTTGAAACGCCTAATATATCGTAATAATCTCTTTTGCTCATGTGAGTTTAATTTTTTAATTACCTACAACAACTTGTGCGAACCTAATAATTTTGCCGTTTAACAGGTATCCCTTTTGGATAACATCAACAACCTTTCCTTTCAAATCCTCGCTTGGGGCAGGGATATTGGTTATTGCTTCATGATAATCTGTATCAAATTCTTTTCCGTTCGAATCCATTGACTCAAGACCTTTTTGCTTCAATAAAGAAAAAAGTTTATTGTAAATTAACTCCACACCTTGTACTGAATCTTCCTGGGCATTATTATCACTCATTGCCTGTAAACCACGATCGAAATCGTCTAAAACAGGTAACAAATCAACCATAATATCCTGGGAGGCAGTCTTTAAGATATCTATTCTTTCCTTGCTAGTACGTTTTCTGTAGTTATCAAACTCAGAATATAACCTGAGGTATTTATCATTCAACTCAGCACATTTTTCCTCCGCATCTGCAAGTTTCTCTTTATCAGTCTTTTTCTTCCACCTCTTTTTTGGCTTTTTCACTTCTTTTGCCTCTTCTTCAGTTTCATCATTGTTCTCGAAACTTACATCTTCCATCTGCTCATCTTCCCTGATATTATCTTTATCTTTTTTACTCATGCTATTATTTCTAAATTCATTCAGAAAATTTGGTATCAAATATACTGCCAATCATATACCTCCGTCAATTTGACAGAGCCTTTGTTCAATATTTATTTGATTGATTATACAGGTTAATCAGAATACTATAACCTTTCTACTTCTGCGCCAAGTTTTCTAAGGCGTTCATCAATATGTTGATATCCCCGATCTATTTGTTCTATATTATCTATGATGCTAGTCCCCTCAGCAGATAAAGCAGCAATAAGCAAGGCAACACCTGCCCTGATATCAGGTGAACTCATTTTAATTCCTCTGAAAGGGTATTCATGATCCAAACCAATAACAGTTGCCCGGTGTGGATCACATAGTATAATTCGTGCACCCATATCAATAAGTTTATCCACGAAGAACAATCTGCTTTCAAACATTTTTTGATGAATAAGCACACTACCCTTAGCTTGTGTGGCAACTACCAAAACTATACTGATAAGATCAGGTGTAAAACCAGGCCATGGTGCATCAGCAATACTCATAATAGAGCCATCAATATAACTCTCTATGGTATAATTATCTTGCTGGGGGATATAAATATCATTCTCTTTTTGTTCAATTTTTATGCCTAAACGCCTAAATACATTAGGGATTAACCCAAGATCATCCAGATTAACATCTTTAATAGTTATCTCCGACTTTGTCATTGCGGCAAGTCCGATAAAACTACCAACTTCGATCATATCGGCCAGTAAGGTATGCTCAGTCCCATTTAGTTTCTTCACACCCATAACCTTCAGCATATTTGAGCCAACACCCTCAATATTAGCACCCATACGATTAAGCATTTTACTTAATTGAACCAAATATGGCTCACAGGCAGCATTAAAAATGGTAGTTTCACCTTCAGCAAGAACAGCGGCCATTAGAATATTTGCTGTTCCAGTAACCGATGCCTCCTCCAGAAGCATGGTATTGGCTATAAACTTTTCAGTCTCTATATAATAACTTTTCTCTGATTCGTTGTATTCAAATCTAGCGCCAAGTTTTTCTAATCCTTTAAAGTGAGTATCAAGTCTTCGTCTGCCAATCTTGTCACCACCTGGCTGGGGCAAAAAACCCTTGCCATAACGTGCTAACATAGGCCCCAGTAGCATTACACTACCTCTTATACTAGAAGCATTATTATAATAATCTTGAGAATAAATATTGTCAATATTTACATCAGATGCATTGAAAAGATACTGATAATCACCAGTCTTTTTTGCCCTAACGCCTAGACCTTTTAATAACTCAATCAGTTTGTTAACATCACTGATATCAGGAACATTATTTATCTGGATATCCTGATCGGTAAGAAGAACTGCACTGATAATTTGTAGTGCCTCATTTTTTGCTCCCTGGGGTTTAATCTCACCTGAAAGCCTTTTTCCTCCTTTAATTCGGAAAGTGCCCATTTTAATTTATTTCCTTTTTCTTTTTTTAGAATACTTGAAATTAGAAACCTTCTTATTAACTATATTTTTCTGCTTTCTTGGATTAGATAAAGCCTCAGAGGTAGATATCATTTTAGCATCTTCCTTTAACGTCAATTTTCCTTCAGACATTTTATCTAAATTCTTTAAAATTGTTTCATCGTCTACAGAGTCACGATTCCAATTCAGGTAAGATTTTTTAAGGTAATTTGCTATGGCTAAGACAACTGCATCCCTTTGCTCATCATCATCCATCTCGGTAACTGCTGAAATCACCTTCTCAATATTTTTACCATAATGAGGAAAACTCATCCTATTGTTATTGTAACCCATTCTTTCGGGCCTCTTAGAAACCATATCCTTCTCTGGTAGGGGGTATGGCGAATCGATATCCAATTTAAAACCTGACATCATATGTAAATGATCCCAAAACTTATGCTCATAATCTTGAGTTTTTGAAGCCGAGATATTCATTTGCGTCATAATTTTAATTATGGCATGTGCTGTTAAGTTCCTTTTCTCTCTATCTTCAATACCAACACAATAATCTATCATCCTCTGGATATTCCTACCGTACTCCCGTATTGATATCTTCTCTCTATTCGTATTATATTCCATATATATGAAGTTATTAAGCTAAATTTACGTTTTTAAATTATTGTGCAAAAGTACTGATTATTTAGTTAGCAACTAATAATGGTTTACGCTTGTAATTAGAAAAAGACATCACTTTATTCAGAGAAATTTTTCTGTGAACTTACCCAATGATTTTTAATTTGGCAAATCTAAGCAACAGACTCTTTTGACCAACACCATTAAAGAAAACCGTTGCTTTCTTATTTGGCCCATTACCTTCTACAGCCATTACTTTTCCTTTACCAAATTTGGGGTGTTCTACCTTCATTCCTGTTTGTAAGCCTCCTGTTTCGGATGATTCAAAGGATGATTCAGTGGCAGATGATTTAAGTGATTTTAGGTTACGCTTAGGCAATATGGTTGTTGATGAACTACCAAATAAATCTTTTGCACCCATTGACACTTTCTTTGGTCTGTCGATAAGGCTATCATCTATTTCATCTAAAAATCTACTGGGCTCGGTAATTGTAAACTGCCCCCATCGATATCTGCTCTCTGCATAACAAAGCGTTAAATGCTTCTCTGCCCTTGTTATTGCAACATAAAATAATCGGCGCTCTTCTTCAAGTTCAGTACGAGTACTAATTGACTGAATAGAGGGAAATAGGTTTTCTTCAAGTCCCACCACATAAACATAAGGAAACTCAAGCCCTTTGGCAGAGTGAATAGTCATAAGTGTAACCTTATCTTTATCTTCCTCATCTTCATTATCCTGATTGGTTAGAAGTGCAACATCCTGCATAAACTCCTCTAGAGTCCCTTGCTGTTCAAGGTCACCTTCATTGGCTTCAGCACCTTTTTCACTGAATTCTTTTATACCATTGAGAATCTCCTCAATATTCTCAACTCTGCTTATCCCTTCCGGGGTGTCTTCATCGCGAAACATTTTTAGCAGACCAGAGGAGATGGCAATATGACGGGCTAAATCATAGGCTTCCTTTTTCTTCATCTCAGCAGCAAAACTTTTTATCATTGTACTGAAATTCACCAATTTAGTTGTAGTACCAGAATTAAGGTTGACATTGAATTTTGTCAGATTATTAATAACCTCCCACATATTTACATCATGCTCATCGGCAGCAACGATAATTTTTTCCATGGTTGTTTTCCCAATTCCTCTGGATGGAGTATTTATGCTTCTTTGCAGTGAATCTTCATCATTATGGTTAATTACCAACCGAAAATATGCTAACAAATCTTTTATCTCCTTACGGTTGTAAAATGAGGTCCCACCATATATTTTATATGGGATATTCAACTTTCTAAAACCTTCCTCCATGGATCTCGACTGTGCATTGGTGCGATAAAGAACTGCAAAATCACTATTGGGCAATTGATTATTCATTTTTAATTCAAAGACAGAGTTAGCCACCATATTACCTTCTTCATTGTCACTAGTAGCATGAATAAATCCTAATAAAGAACCTTGGTCGTTGCCTGTCCAGACTTTTTTCTTAATCTGGTCTTTATTGTAGGAAATTACATGATTTGCTGCTTCAACGATATTTTTCGTGGAGCGATAATTTTGCTCTAATTTAAACAATTGATAATCCACATAGTCGTGTTTAAAATTCAGCATATTGCTGATATTGGCACCCCTAAATCCGTAGATACTCTGGGCATCGTCGCCTACAACACAGATATTCTCAGTATTAGCAGCCAGTTTTTTCAGAATCAGGTATTGGGCATGATTAGTATCCTGATACTCATCAACCATTATGTATTTAAATTTCCTCTGATATTTCAATAGCACTTCAGCGAAGTTACTGAATAGCAGATAAGTATTAAACAAAAGATCATCAAAATCCATCGCATCTGCACGCCTTAACCTGTTGCGATAAGTATTATAAATATTTTTTATTTCAGGTTTCCTCGCACTTTCGTCAGCAGCAATAATTTCAGGATTGGCTGCATAAGCTTCGGGAGATACCAATGAAGATTTAGCCATTGAAATTCGGCTGGCAACATAAGATGGAGAATATACTTTAGTATCTAGATTTTTCTCACTCAGTATACTTCTGATCAACCTTTTGCTATCATCGGAGTCGTAGATTGTAAAGTTTGAAGGATAGCCCAGGTGTTTCCCATCAATACGGAGAATTTTTGCAAATATTGAGTGAAAAGTCCCCATCCAAACATTACGTCCCTCACGGTCACCAATCAGATGCATCACCCTATCCTTCATCTCCCTTGCGGCCTTATTGGTAAATGTCAACGAAAGTATGTTGAAAGGGTCGATTCCCTTCTTCATCAGGTTGGCAATACGATAGGTAAGAACCCGTGTTTTTCCTGATCCTGCTCCCGCAATAACCATTACCGGCCCTTCTGTGGCTTCAACTGCTACTAACTGCTCTTTATTTAAGTCGCTTAATATATCTCTCACTTTCAATGCAAATTTTGGCAAAAATAATTATTTGGGGGCTTGGTATTCTAATTTAAGTAATGAGTAATTAACAATGCAAAAGATTTGCAAACCCTACGAGGGCTTTGAACCCTCGTCGGGCTTATTTTTCTCCGCAAACGTGTTCAATCAAGTGTTTCAATGCATCTACAAAAGTTTTTTTGATTTTTGCTAATAATTAACAATGATTTAATCATTCTTTAATCAAAAGCAGTAGTACTTATCTATTTTTGCCCTCTTTAATTATTAACAAAAACATAAAACATGACTAACACTGAAAAATTCAGAGATGCCTGTGTTGAGGCAACAAAGGTATTTACAAAACTTAAATTGGAAAAATACGATGAACTGCTTTCTAATCTGGAGTATTGTGTAGGTAGTTACGACTATGACCATAATCCTAGCGGTTTATACGAATATGGTAAAATTGCATTAAAGGAACTAAAAGCATTCAAAAAATCAAACCCAAGGAAAGTCAACAAAAAGATTATTGATAATTTGGAAAAGAATTTACCTAACTAACAACAGAAATAGTACACTGATCTTTTATGATTATTAAGATTCAATATGATATTTTACTTCAGTAAAAATCGGTGAATTATTAAATGTACTCTAAAACGGTTAAAACTCTAAAGTTCTGGTGTATAAAAAACGTTAAGATCGAGGCGGATGAATGATTGATGTTCAGGAGTTTACTTTTGTAAATGACTGAGCAACAATTCAAATCCAACGAAGATATTGGCTTTTTTATAGCCACTTACAGGGCTACTTCTTAAACCCCTTTAACTGCTCTTCAATTACTTTAACCCTTGCTTCGGCATCAGCCTGCTTTTGCTTTTCCTTATCCACAACAGCAGCAGGCGCATTGTTCACAAAACGTTCGTTGGATAGTTTTTTCTCCACAGATTTCAGGAATCCCTGAGTGTATTTTAACTCTTCCTGAAGTTTTGCAACTTCTGCTTCAACATCAATGGACTCCAACAACGGAACATAAAATTCTTGTGAGCCAACGATAAAACTCAAAGAACCCTCCGGTTTAGAGTCAACCATTTCAATGCCCTCAAGGTTACATATTTTCTGAATAAGAGGATAATAAACACATTCGGAGTTCTCTCCTTCTTTTACAAGAAGATTAAGACTTTCTTTTTGAGGAATATTTTTCTCACGCCTAATAGTTCTGATCCCTGCAATTATGTTTTCAGCACGATCGAAGGCAGTAATTATTTTCTTATCAAAACCTTTAGCAACAGGAATATCAGTCACAATAATATCATCACCTTCAGCACGATCATCCAGCAAATGCCAAATCTCCTCTGTAATAAAAGGAGCAAAAGGATGAAGGATTTTCATTAGTTTTTCAAAAAATCCAAAGGTTGCCTCAAGTGTAGTTCTGTCTATTGGCTGCTGATAAGCCGGTTTCACAATTTCAAGATACCAACTACAGAAATCATCCCAAATCAATTTATAAGTTGACATCAGGGCTTCTGAAATACGATAGTCATCAAAACTCTTTTCAATTTGTGCCAGCACCTGATTAAACCTTTCTTCAAACCATTGAATACCAAGTTTATTGTTTTCTGACTGCTCAAGTTCTTCATCAATATTCCAGCCTTTTACTAGGCGAAGTGCATTCCATATTTTATTGGAGAAATTTCTTCCCTGTTCAACAAGTGACTCATCAAAAGGCAAATCGTTTCCGGCAGGTGAAGTTAATAACATCCCAACTCTAACACCATCGGCTCCAAATTGCTCAATTAAAGCCAGTGGATCAGGCGAGTTGCCAAGAGATTTCGACATCTTTCTACCTTGCTTATCTCTTACAATTCCTGTAAAATAAACATTCTTAAATGGAATATTATTTCTGTATTCATTACCAGCCATAATCATACGTGCAACCCAGAAGAAGATAATTTCAGGTGCTGTGACCAGGTCATTGGTTGGGTAGTAATAGTTAATGTCTTTATTGTCTGGATTTCGTATTCCGTCAAAAACTGAAATTGGCCATAACCATGAAGAGAACCATGTGTCAAGAACATCTTCATCCTGTTTAATATCTTCAGGTTTCAGGTCTGTTAAATTAAATTCAGATTTGGCCTTTTCCAATGCTTCCTCAGTGGATTTAGCCACAACCATCTCCCCATTGGGAAGATAATAAACCGGAATACGCTGTCCCCACCAAAGTTGTCTCGAAACATTCCAGTCGCGGAGATTCTCCATCCAGTGGCGATAAGTATTTTTAAACTTAGCAGGATGAAACTGAATGTCACCATTTTCCACAACATCAAGAGCAGCCTTTGCAAATTCACTCATCTTCAAAAACCACTGTAGACTTAGTTTAGGCTCGATAACCTCATCGGTACGTTCAGAAAAACCTACCTTATTAACATAGTCCTCAATTTTAGCGAGTTTATCAGCTTCTTTGAGATCCACAAGAATTTCCTTACGAACAGCAAAACGATCCTTACCAATGTACAATTCGGCCTTTTCACTAAGAGTACCATCATCATTAAAAATATCTATTGACTTTAGTTTATGCTTAAGGCCTATTTCATAATCATGAATGTCGTGAGCCGGAGTAATTTTTAGGGCACCGGTACCAAACTCTCTGTCAACGTAGTCATCCTGAATAACAGGAACGGCACGATTGACTAGTGGAACAATAACATTTTTATCATGAAATTTCGTAAATCTCTCATCTTCAGGGTGAACGCAAACAGCTGTATCCCCAAGAATAGTTTCAGGTCGGGTAGTTGCAATGGTGATAAAATCATCTTCACCCTCCACCTGATATTTTAAATAGTAAAGTTTCGATTGTATTTCTTTATGGATCACTTCTTCATCCGAAACCGCAGTCTTTGCTTTAGGATCCCAGTTAACCATTCGGATGCCACGGTAAATAAGGCCTTTATTATAAAGATCGATAAAAACATCAATCACTGATTCGTACAGTGACTCATCCATTGTAAAAGCAGTACGATCCCAGTCGCATGAAGCACCAAGTTTTTTAAGTTGTTCGAGGATAATGCCACCGTGCTTTTCTTTCCATTCCCATGCATGTTCCAGAAATTCTTCCCTGTTAAGGTCAGCCTTGTTAATACCTTCATCCTTCAATTTAGCAACAACTTTCGATTCAGTTGCAATTGAAGCATGATCGGTACCCGGCACCCAGCAAGCATTCTTTCCCTGCATACGAGCTCTTCTTACAAGCACATCCTGTAATGTATTGTTAAGCATATGGCCCATATGTAGAACGCCCGTAACATTTGGCGGAGGAATTACTATTGTGTATGGCTCACGCTCATCGGGTTCCGAATGAAAATACTTCTTTTCCATCCAGTATGAATACCATTTTTTCTCTAATTCAACAGGATTGTATTTGCTGGCAATATCCATTTTTATCTTCGTTTTTTTAAGGCTGCAAAAATAGGAAAAAAAGATGTTCAGAAGTCAGGAGAAGAGAATCAGGAGGTGTGTCTCGGAAATCAGAATTGTTAGCCAAAATAATTGATGCTTAATAATAAAAGATTGTGGGTTACTTGCCACTCTTAACTAGTTTGTTTACTTTAGAAAAAACCTAAAAACCTGAGTTCGACCTAAGGTTAAAACTATGTTTGGTAGAATCGTCAATATTAAAATGGAAATAAAAAGTGCTAATATCCTTTTACTCATCAAGCCCGATCCTCTTGAAGTTTTCCGATTCCGGAAATTCAGCAATAATATTGTTTTTCAATCGCAAAATAAGAACCATAATATCAAAAATCAAATCATCTTTAGGATATTTTTCAGCAATTATATTCCATGCAACAAATGATCGCATCAGAGTTTCTATTGTTGTTTTAGCAACCGCAATAGGATTGTCTGCCTCCACTCCTTCTTCAAGTTCATCATCTTCCCTACCCTTGCTAAAAAACATCCTTGAGAGTTTCAAATAAACCTGAAGTTGAAACCTGAGAACAATTTCAAATATTTGATTAAGGGTTTCATTTCCAGGCAGCACAGTGTCTAACTTGGGCAAAGCCCCCTTCTCAGTTTCAACCATTGCCAAACCATAATCTTCCAATGCTTTGTCAAACCAGTCATCAACAAAATCTTCATAATCCCTTCCCGCCTTTAAAATCAAATTGGTTTTGGCTCCCTTTTGAAAAAGATCAAAATTTTTGGTTTGCTTTGGTTGGTCAAATTCAGTAATGCTTATGCCTTTTTCAGTAGCCAACTTTGAAATATCAGACTCAATTTGAATCAGGTTTGATTCCAGATTATTCCAAAATTTCTTTTTTTCATTGTCGTACTCAATTGTCTGCATTTTTTCATCAGCAGCAAAAGCCTCACAAATAATTGTGAAAGGACACATTTCACACCATCGATTGCAATAGAGATATATTCCAGGAACTTTAGTATTCATTTTTATTTTTTGGCAAAAATAATTAAATAAGGTAATAAGGATTTTAGGAAAATCATGAAAATAATAAGATTAAAGTCTTCAATCGTAAATCGTAATTCAAAAATCCACCGGTGGCCAAACAAAAGTTCTTGCTTTCGGAAACATTTTCTCAACTTCCGGTCTTAGCCACAAAAGCATTTTTATCATTGGTTTTATGGATTCCCTTTCAGGATGAAGTTTAGAATAAAGATTATTCCATGCTCCAATTGAGCGATCGATACCAAGTAAAACCACAAAAGCAGAACCATCATGATCTTTTATTGGAAAATCTTCAAACAAATAAGTATCTTCAATCTCTTCAAAATATCCTGAGAGTGCACGTTGAATTTTAACCCAAATTTGAATATGATACCACCTAACAAGCTCTACTGATTCAGAAATACTCTTTAGAATATTTTCATCCACGATTTCAGGATAAGTAATACTTAAACTGTACTTCTCTTCACTATATTCAATTTTAAGAGTTTCCTTTGTGTCCTCAAACCATTTATCCACTGCTTTTTCATATCCCCATGAAACTTTGGAAAGATCATGATTTTTTGCTTTTTGTCTAATTTTTTCATAATCCTCCATGGCATCTTCTGCATCTTCATCAAACTCAGTATCACCAAAAAAAGAAAAGTCATCATTTTTATCCAGTGGCATTTCCTCATCAATAAGTTCGGCTGCCTCTTCAACAGTTTTATTCACCTGATCCCAAAAATCTTTATTTTCTTCTATGGACTTTTCTCTACGTTTATCTGATTCTATTTCTTTTTCCATTTCCCCTTGCATTGCAAAGTTTCTGCATTTTTTTGTGTAGATACAACGTTCACACCATGCATCGCAATAATTATAAATTCCAGGAATAAAATCACCCTCAGGAATATCAAAGTCATCGTCGTTTTTCATTTTAACAATTTGTCGATAAAGATATTATAAACTGAAAAACAAAAACTTGTAGGGCTGATATATTTATCTATTTTTGTCCGTTAATTTTAAAATTAATTTTTACCAAATTTTATAGTTATGTTAAAAGGACATCCGAAAGGACTTTTTGTTTTCTTGTTTGCTAATATGGGTGAACGCTTTGGTTATTACACCATGATGGCGATTTTCATTTTATTTATGCAGGCAAAATTTGGCTTAGATGCCAAAGCAGCCGGACAGGTTTATGGTATTTTTCTTTTTGGAATTTATTTCATCCCATTGTTGGGAGGTGTTATTGCTGATAAATTCTTTGGCTTTGGAAAAACTATTACTCTGGGGATAATACTGATGATAGGTGGATACTTTATGTTATCCCAACCCGGATCGGGCCTACATTTTGTATACTTATCACTAGGAATTGTTTCACTGGGAACAGGATTCTTTAAAGGTAACTTACAAGCTCTTGTTGGCAAACTTTATGATGATGCTAAATACGAAAAATATCGTGATTCAGCATTCAATATCTTTTATATGGGTATTAATATTGGTGCTTTCTTTGCTCCATCTGCAGCACAGGCAATGAGTAACTGGATACTTGGAAAAGGTGGTCTTTCATACAATGCCAACATTCCTAGTATGGCTCACGATTACCTAAATGCTACAGCCAACGGACAAACTTTTGACAAAGTAGAAGAATTAACACTCCTCGCTAAGGAATCTATTGTTTCGGGTAGTAATTATCAGTTTACAAACCTTACAGATTTTAGTAATCATTATATTGAGACTTTAAGTAATTCTTATAGTTATGGATTTGGAATTGCAGCTGTTAGTATTTTTGTTTCATTAATAATTTTCCTTGTTTTCCGTAAGACATACAAACATGTTGACTTAATGCACAAACATGCTACACAACAGGAAAACAATAATATAATCAAATTAACTCCCAAGCAAAACAACAAGCGTCTGAAAGCCCTTGCTTTACTGTTTATTGTAAATATTTTCTTCTGGATGGCATTTCATCAAAATGGATTTACACTAACAATTTTCGCTCGTGACTATACTGTCACAGACGTGAATACATTCACATATATTTTCTTCGACCTTAATGCATTGTTACCAATTATTGCTGCAATCATAGGGTTTGTTCTACTAATAGGCAAAAAAACCAGTGGAATATGGAAAGGAGTAGGTGCAGTATTAATAGTTGTTGGCGGAGGACTAGCTTATTACACAATCTCAGCCTTTAACTCTACTATGCCTATCACCCCTATGATTTTTCAACACTTCAATCCAATTTTTATTGTCTTCTTAACACCAATTATAATTGGAATTTTTGCTGCTCTTAATAAAAAGGGGAAAGAGCCTAGTTCACCTAGGAAGATAGGTATTGGTTTATTCCTGGCGGCTGGTAGTTTCTTACTTATGGTGTTAGTATCATCGGGTTTGATTTCCCCAAAAGATTTTATCCCCGGAGCACTTGCAGATGCAGTGAGGGTTACACCTTACTGGCTGATTGCAACATACTTTAGTTTAACAATTTCTGAATTGTTCTACAGCCCAATTGGAATTTCCTTTGTATCGAAAGTTGCTCCTCCTCAATATGCAGGTTTAATGCAAGGTGGATGGTTAGGCTCAACAGCAATTGGTAACTTACTTGCTGGCTTAATTGGTCCTTTCTGGGAGCAGTGGGAAATGTGGCAATTTTTTACACTTTTAGTTGTGATGCTTCTGATTTCAGCAGTGTTT
>Ga0164315_10000188_pt1 | contig 38736 bp, 36 predicted proteins | sample GuaBasSedimGuay6_FD_113737 | JGI IMG/M metagenome (GOLD analysis project Ga0164315, IMG submission 113737) | Subseafloor sediment microbial communities from Guaymas Basin, Gulf of California, Mexico - Guay6, Core 4569-2, 0-3 cm | ecosystem: Environmental > Aquatic > Marine > Hydrothermal vents... | reverse complement strand
GAGATGCAGATATGACCGACTACCTGTTGCTCGGGGAAGTAGTAGTGCCCACAGAGGAATAGCGGCCAGCAGTTTTCTGGGGCAAGCCTCTCCCATTGCTGACGACATTCGGTGAGTGGTGGGTTGCAGCTTTTGGTCGCCCACGATAGATTGTCTGTTATGGTATCTGTAGCGAGTCCGCAACAACCACTACCCAGCGTGGAGGTAGTCATCGAAATCCCCCGGGGCAGCTTTCTCAAGCGAGGCAGCACCGGGCATGTCGATTTCGTGTCGCCGTTTCCCTGCCCTTATAACTATGGCTCAATACACCAGTACATAGGCGGCGAGGGAGACTTCCTGGATGCGGTCGTACTGGGTCCGCGCCTGGCCGCCGGAAGCAGGGTGCGGGTCAACGCCTATGGGTCGGTAGGTTTGTCAGAGCGCTTTATGTCTGATGACAAACTGATTTGTGCCACTAAACCCATTACTTCCAGAGACCGTCGAAACCTGTTGCTGTTTTTCAACATCTACGCCTTTTGCAAGGGACTGCTCAACGTTGTGCGCGGCCAGGCAGGGCGCTCGCGCTGCGACGGTTGGGGAGAGGCCACGACGGCGATTGCACGGGCGGTACCGCTAACAGATAGCTGTCAGCGGCCGAAGATCGGTTTCTAGGGAACCTCCGATTATGGCGGTTTTCGTCATTCCGGAACGCCCCCTACGCGGGGATGACCTTAATCAGCGATGGCCCTGCTGCCCGGGAACGACGGTTCAGCAAAATATTGACATCTACGGATGCACATCAGGTTGTCCACTCAAAATCTGCGTAATCCAAATCTGATGCGGCGTTGCCTGACCAGTCACTCTCGCGACGGCCTTTTTTTACGCGGCGTTCCGACTCCGTGGCAAGGTTATATAGATCCGTTCGTATACTGAAGGGTGCCCTTCGATCCCCCTGCGAAGTGCGTCGATCCTCATGACGAATATAACTGCAATTGCATGCCGTTGAGGCGCAATCTGCTAATGGAAGTTTTGGCACATTCCCCGAGGAAAGAAACCTCGTGTTGCCGACGGATTGTACGGCGGCGCGGAGACCGTGGTATTTCGCTTGAGTCAGTGCCATTCGGGTAGGGTGGTTTTTTTAGCTGTCGCGCGTGACTCTATGGTTGGCATACATGATTGCGCAGCAGGCCCCGAGCATATTCAGTGCCAGGTCTGTCAGTGATCCATATCGTCCGGGGACACCCATCTGGTAGGTTTCATCCACGATCGCCCACAGCACAGTCAGCACAAAGGCGGTGGCCAGGCGGTAGCGATGGCCCAGCGGATACCCGGCCAGAGCCCACAGCCAACACGCGGTCAATCCTGCATAGAGTGGGACATGCAGCAGGTTCTGCCAACCGGGTTCAACCCACCGAAACACCATCCCCACCAGGTTGTCGGGCGGTGTATCACCGGGAATGGATGACAGCAGAAGCAGGAAAGCCATATATCCCACAGGTAGGAAAATACGCCAACGAGGCGGTAACATTTATTTGCCGTTTCTTATTTGGGTGAGAGCTTTGGTTTCGCGGCGTTTGACGTCCTGCTGCAACGCCTGCAATCGCTTCAATTCCGCCTCGGCCTGTTGCCTGGCTTTGGCGTCGGCCTGTTGTAGCTGGGTTTTTGTTATTTCACATTGCTGGATAACATCTAATTCCATGCCCTGTAACCTGTCCAATTCCGCAGCGTTTTTATGGCTGATTTTCAGTTGCAGCTGTTTTAGTTCGGCAATGTCCTCTTCGGCTTTCTGGTTGGTTGCCTCATGCCGTTCCTGCCATTTGTGGATTTCCTGCTTCTCGGTGCGCAAAGTTGCGGTTCTCTGCTCCTCCAGCTGTGCCATTTCATGCTCCGCCCTGGCACTGACGGCGTTTTCCTGTTCTTGCAGTTCGGTTATATCAATTTCAGCTTGACGGCGGGTATCGTGCAGGAGTTGTTCCAGTCGCTTGATCTCTTCATCGGCTTGGCGCTGGGTTTCCTGCCTGCTTTTTTCGAGTTGGGTGATTTGTTCTTTCGCGCGGATACGGTGCTCCTGCTGCAACTTCTCCAGTTGGGCGATTTCATGGTCCGCCTGGCTGTGGCGCTGTTGTTCCAGCTCTTTCAGTTTGTCGATCTCAACGTCGGCATTGCGGCTGGTTTGCAGCTCCAATTTCTTCAGTCTGGCTATTTCGTCCTGGATTTTGCCGCTGGCTGTAATGCCCATTTCCTTGATGCCGGCGATTTCCTCTTCGGTTTTGAGGCGGAGCTCTTTTTCCTGTTGCCCGAACCTGGCAGCTTTTTCCTCTGCTTTCTTTTCGGCCTGTTGTGCCAGCACCTGCAGGCCGGCTAATTCCTGTTCGGCACTCTCTATGACTTGCCTTATGCGGGCTTCGCGCTGGGCTTTCCCCCGGGCTTTTTCCTGGGCTTCCCGTTGGGCTTTCTCCTGCGCAGTGCGTTGTTCTGCGTCGGCGAGTGCCTGCTGCTGCGCTGCATGCGCTGCCGTCAGTCGCTCCTGTTCCAGCTGCTCCGACCTGCGGATTTCCGCCGCTTGCACCTGGGCGGCATCCTCCGCTTTGATGCGTATGGCGTGTTCCTCTGCTGTCCTGCGCGCTGCTTCCTGCTCTTGCTCCCGCTGCCGCTGTTGTTTCGCTAACTCCTCGGCCTTTTGCTGTTCTTTTTTTGCTGTGCTCTCCTGGCGCTGGCGATCCATACGGGAGGAGCTGACTGGCCAGCTCTGGTCGATCTCTCCCTTGCGGCGTATCAGTATCTCTCGGTCCATGCCGTATCCGGACGTCTTTTCCCGGATAATTCGTGGTGTGGAGGCAGCGTCCTGCTCAAGTTTTACGGTTGGCTGTCCAGGGGTAGTGTGCTGCTCTGCCGATTCGATTAGTTCAGCTTCGCCTCCCAATTGCGTGATTTTCCTGAAGTATTCAGCGGCGGATTTGCGATCCAGGTCGCTGCGCAGGATGATGGTCTCGCCTGAAAAAAGTTCTTCGATCACTGAGAGATCTTCGATGCAAAACAATTGCGCGAAGCGCGCTTTCACGTGCCTCGGGTCATGTTTGGGGAGCACTGTCCCCTTGAAGGTGAGATCGAATGTTTTCATCCGCCCCCGATTGCCGTCCCGTCTTGTGTTTATTTGGTTCCTGGCCGCAATTCACAAGTATTGCCAGCACTCGGCATACCCTTTCCAGTTGGGGACACCCACCAAATACCTTTCCTTTGCATGCTAGCAAGTACGACATGTTATATCAAACTAGAATGTACTTTTATTAATAAAATACCAAATAGTAATATCTTGGGGCCTGATACCACTAATTGCAGGCCTGGGTTTGGAGCGTTATACTGGCCTCAGCGTGACGAAAGCAGCCGGGTCTTTGAAAAGGCGATAAAAATTTCTCGCACAATGGAATTTTGCTACTAATATGTAAAGATGATGGAAATGATTCCGCTAATTCGTGCCCCGCAACCGTGTGGAAATCATTATGCAGATTGCTAGTCTATTTGTTCTGGCCCTGGTCGTCGGGTTTGTGCTCCTGAGGATAGTGTTTCCGGCTAAGTCAAAACCCGCCTATGGGAAATCCAATACGCGTAGGGTAGATAAAGTTGACCGAAGGTCCAGTAGTAGGGCAGGCAATCCGTTTCATGCAGTATCCATCCACCCCTCTTCGAATTCCTGCCTGGCGGCGGAGTCAATCAGGGGGCAGCGTTTCCTGAGCGAGCAGGCGCCCGGCCTGCCGCTGGAAGCTTGCAGCGCAACAAACTGTAATTGCAGGTATATTCACCACGTGGATCGACGTCGTGGTAATGGAGATCGACGTGGAGTTCACCCTGCCGGGGAAGGTTTTCTTGGCTTCTCCGGGAGCCTGGACCGCCGTGCGGACAGAGGCCGCCGCGCCAGCGACTGGGTGGCGGCTTAGGTCGTTAGGCGCACATCTGTCACCGATCCGTGGCGTATACCTCCATCCAGTGGACAGTGACTAATTCCCCCAATTTATCCCGCTGATCACGGGATAGCTTTTCCTTGTTGGCAACCAGCAAGCCCTTTACACAAATCGTTGCTACTTCCCGCCGCTCTTCGCTGTCCGGCACGGGGATGGCCAGCTTGAGCGACCTGTACACCGCTTCACCACCGGGCAACTCCCCCTTGAAGCGTTCATCCGTAACCCGTACAAAGTGGAACTGATCCGGGTTGCGCAGTGCGAGATCAACTTCCGGGGAGTACTCTTTGGGGCGATGCACCAGCATTACCGCATCCACCTCACCGTTGTCTGCCGCGTTCAGTCCGTTTACAGCGGCTTCCGTGTCAGTGTAGAGCACCGATGTGCCGGCTAAGCCTGGTACCAGTGTCGTCATATAGGCGTACGTGACAGCAACACCGCTGTCGGGGCTACTGATGGCCAGCTTATAGTCTTTGCTCTGTTGCAGATCCTTGTCGGTTTGAATCGCACTGTTGCTGCCAGTGAGAATAAAAACGCATTCCTGGCCGATATTTTCCAGAATCTCAATATTATCCGATACTCCGGGGTGCTCATTCAGGTAGTGTTGCAGGGCATCTGCCTGGGCCAACACCAGGCTGGCGGGGTCGCCATCGTCCAATAACCGCGCCAGGTTGTGCAGGGAGCCCGGGCTCTCTTCAACCTGCACTTCAAGCCCCATGTCTGTGGCAACGGCTTGCAGGCGGGTAGCCGCACTCCAGTATCCGCCACCTTCAATACCTGAACTGAATACAATCGGGTCGGCCATGCCAAGCAATGGCCATATCAGCAACAGTGTCGAGGCAGTGACCCGCTGGATAAGTTTTTTACACATGCGCAAATTCCATCTTTAGTTGTGAGTGTGAATCCTATTAATATTCATATTTGAGTCATGTGCCCGGCTTGGGTGGGTTATATCGCAGACACTCGGAGAAGCTGGAAAACACCCATAATATTTCCAGTTGAACCCTATCAGAACCGATTGCCAGTCAGGTAGGGATTTTTGCACTGTTTGGAGGTTTTGTGAGGCGGTTGGCACTTGTGTCCCGTAATGATGTTGCCACCAAATGGAGGTTATCCATATAGTTGCTATAGCTTATTTGTTATTCTATGGAAAACTACACCCATCCCGGCTATCAGGGAGAAGGAGGCGTAGCTAGTGCGCATCCGGAAACGCCGTACTGCCAACATAACCGTCATTCCCGCGCAGGCGGGAATCCAGTCAAATCAGGGGTTTACTAGATCCCCGCCTGCGCGGGGATGACAAAAGAGTGAGTTTCCGGATGAACACTAGCTACTTATGTGGCCGCCTCCACCATGCTTAAAGCACTTTGTTTGACTATTGTTTTTGCGATTCTCCTGCCGGCGCTGATTGTTACTGCAACAGTAGCCCTGGTTTTTTACGTCGTGGAGAAGGAGCCGCTGGTACGCCAAAGCGCCCCTGTCGATTCCGGAACCGTCGCCGCCGGTAAGGCCCTGCTGCAGCGAATCGTCCTTCAGGTTGAATCTGCTGATGCAAGCGGTACTACACTGGCCGTCACCGAGGGCGAGCTCAGGCATCTTGCGCAGCTGGGCTCCCATACCTTTGCGCGTCTTGATACCGATGTTTACTTTGATGGGGCTACCATCAATTCCCGTATGAGCTTGCGGCTGATTCCGAATCCAGTCGGTGACTATCTCAATCTTGTTTTTCAGGTCGAGCAGTCCAGCGAAGGGATTAACATCGATCGGCTATCCATAGGCCCCCTGAACTTGCCGGGGCGATGGCTATTGCCACTGATAGCCTATTTGGCAGATACAGTGTTACAGGATCAGCAAGCCAGTTTGTTGCTCGCCAGTGTTCGCGGGTTTCGTATTGAGGGGGATACAGCCCTGCTCAGGGTGCAGCCTCCGTCCGATGTGAAAGCGCAGTTCAAGCAGGCGGTAAAAACGCTGCAAGCCTCCCGGTTTCCGCCCGGGGAGCAAGAGCGTGTTGTACAGTACTACGAATACCTGGTCAGGCTCGCAGAGCAAGGGGATCACAGCGGGCGCTCACTCAGTGCCTATCTGACTCCCCTTATGGTTGCAGCGGCAAATCGCCGGGAGCGCAGCTCTGCGGTTGCGGAGAATCGCGCAGTGATATGGGCGCTCACCATCTACTTCAGTTACGGCGAATTTGAGACGCTGGTGGGTGATCTGGTCTCCAGTCAGCGTGCCCTGGTCCGCCCACCCTCCGGGGTTACCCTGGGCGGCCGGAGGGATCTGATGGCGCACTTCATCTATTCCGCCGGCATCACCCTGGCCACCCAGCAGGGGATTGGTATCGCGGCGGGAGAATTCAAGGAACTGCTGGATTCCGGGAACGGTGGCAGCGGTTTCAGTTTTGCCGACCTCGCCGCGGACCGGGCCGGTGTTCAGTTTGTCACCACCGCAACGTCCAACGAACCGGCTGCGCGACGGTTGCAGCAGGGCATTGTTGCAAATAATAGTGAAGCTGCCTTTTTTCCGGATATTTCAGGATTGGCTGAGGGTTTGAGCGACGTGCAATTCCGCCGGCAGTACGGCAGCACCCAATCGGAGAACTATCGGAAACAGGTTGCCTTGATCGACCAGCGCATCGCCCGCCTGCCGGTTTACCAGGGCATTCTCAATTAGACGCCGTTGTAATCACGATTGGACGGGGCCCAGCAAAAATCACACAAGCTGCGGTCAGCAGGTTAAAATGCATAGATAACTGGCAGAAAAGTGCCTCCGGGTATGGGGTTTTTTGGTGCCAAATGAGCTGACGACGTACACATAGGCTTCCACTGAATGTATGAACGCTTTTTCAATTTGACCGCAGACCCCTTCCGGCTCAGCCCGGATCATCGTTTCTGCTACAAACACGCCCACTTCGCCAAAGCCAAGGCCTATATGGCCTATGCCTTCAGGCGCGCGGAAGGCTTTGTCCTGGTGACAGGGCCGCCCGGGACCGGTAAAACCACCCTGATTGGTGACCTCCTCGAGTACCTGGCGGGGGAAAATGTCGTTGTGGCCAACTTGGTGAGCACCCAGCTGGCCGAGGACGACCTGCTGCGCTCGGTCGCCTTTTCCTTTGATGTGAAAGCGAAGGAAATCGATAAATCAACGATTCTGGAAGAGCTGAAAACGGAATTTCTTGCCTGGGATAAAGATGGCCGGCGCGCCCTGCTGATCGTGGATGAGGCCCAGGATTTGAAATCACGGGCGATGGAAGAGTTGCGACTGCTGACCAACCTGCAGCACGGTAACAGGCCATTGCTGCAAATCTTTTTGCTTGGTCAGCCCGAGCTGCGGGATATCATGCAGGATAAGTCGCTCGAGCCGGTGTATCAACGCATCATCGCCGCCAGTCATCTCAAGGCCCTGAAAGAGGAGGAGACACGGGGCTACGTGGAGCACAGGCTGAATGTGGTGGGCTGGAATAATGACCCACAAATCAGTCCGCGGGTGTTTTCCGTTATTTACCTGTTCAGCGAGGGCATACCGCGCCGCATCAACCTGATTTGTAACCGCCTGTTGCTGCATGCTTTTGTTGAGCAGCGCCATAAGGTTACCGTGGCGGATGCCCGCGTCGTCGTAGAGGAGCTACAGGAAGAGCAGTTATCCCCCCGCAACCTGCTGAACGAAAGCGTTTTTTTTAGCGTAGAAGAGGACGAAACCCCCGCTCCACATCAGCCCTTGTCCGAGGAGCCGGCCTCCAGTGCACCCGGTAAAGCACAGTTTGAATCGCTGGAGGTCTCTCCTTCCTCGTACAGCGGGGACAAAAGCAAGCCGAAAAAGTACATGGGGCCAGAACAGCGCCGCGGTCACCGCCGTGGCGGTGAGGAGCGGCGCAAGGATATTCGATTCGAACTCGATAAAGAGGACCGGCGCAAGAACCAGGGGCGGCGCAAGGGTGATGAGACTCCTGAGTTTTGGTGACCTGATTTAACTCAGGCAATTCATGAGGCTGAAAATAAGAAATGATGTCCATGTCTTTGTGGGGAATACCGATGATATCAATACATTCTCAGTTAAATAAGTAAAATACAATGTGCTGGCCTTCAGGAAAGCTTTAGTGGTCCTCAGCGATATCAGTGCGATGCTTACCGAGACGAGGGCTTTTAGCTAGCCAGTCAAAACGATTTTCGAGTTTTTCCTGGTATACATTCTGCTGAGCCTTACCCCAGTGTTGCTCCGTATGGCGACCGATATTTCTTAGGTCATCTCTCGCCCTGGGTGTGATTCTGTATCTCGTCATCAGGCTTCATTTTCCAAGTCTCTTATCAGCGTGTCCATCATTAGTGGGCAGGGTCAATGTGATTAAACTCCTGCGCCAGGCGCATTTGAGGGGGATATGGTAAAAGTTGGAGGGGGTGAAAACGAGAAATATAGTATTAATTTAAGTGGTACCGGAGGCCGGACTTGAACCGGCACGCTATCGCTAGCACCGGATTTTGAATCCGGCGTGTCTACCAATTTCACCACTCCGGCACAGAGGGGATGATGCGGGTGTCGAAATGACGCCCCTGGAGAGCGCGCGATTATAGCAACCAATGGCCAAAGCACAATGTTTTCCTTAACCCCGGGGAGGTTTGTCTGTACACTCCGCGCCAGTTCAATTGTGAACCCTTGTTGAGTTTTGCCCCCACGGGGTGGACGATCTGAGTACCTGAGAGAAGAGGAGAAAAGACCATGGCCATGAAGTTGGTGAAGAAAACAGCCGAGTATAGTATCTACAAGCGCGGTGATGACCGTTACGCGGTTAAAGATCCCAACAAGCAGGCGGTCAACGGAGACGAGAAAGTGCGCATTCTGGTGGCGGAGGAGTTGGTCAAGGTGGCCTTACCTGCCGAACCAGTTGCCGGGGAAGCGCCCCCAGAGGAAGCTGCTGTTGAGGAAGTAGCAGAAGTAGAAGCTGCCGTGGAAGAGGCTCCTGCTGAGGAAGCTCCTGCAGAAGAAGCCACAGTGGAAGAAGCTCCTGCCGAGGAAATTCCCGCGGAAGAGGCCACAGCGGAAGAAGCCCCTGTAGAGGAAGCTCCTGCGGAAGAGGCCGCTGAAGAAAAAGAAAAATAGGCATCTCCTGTTTTTCCCGAAGCCGGCCACGCGCCGGCTTTATTGTTGGTGCGCCGTATGCGGGTTCAGGAAATGTTTGATATTTTGGTGCGCATTGCGCACCATTAGTCCCGAACCTGAATGAAACGCACAGATTTCACCTACATTCTCCCCCCAGAACTGATCGCCCAGCACCCGTTGCCTGAGCGCAGTGCCAGCCGCCTGCTGTATTTGCATGGCGCCACTGGAGAGGTCAGTCATTACCGCTTTACCGAGCTGCTAGATTTCCTGCAAACGGACGACTTGCTGGTGTTCAACAACACGCGGGTCATCCCCGCTCGCCTGTGGGGGCAAAAGGAAACCGGTGGCAAGCTGGAGATCCTGATCGAACGGGTTACCGGCACCCATACAGCGCTGGCTCATATTCGATCCAGCAAGTCACCCAAACCCGGGACACTCATTCATTTAAGCGCGAGCAAATCCGGGACACCCATTCACTCCGGCGCGAGGGAAGCGGTCGAGCCCAAAACCGGGACACCCACCCATTCAAGAGCGGCAGAAGTAGCCGAGCCCGGCCCCTACCGCTTGATGGTTGCCGGTCGAGAGGGTGCGCTGTTTCGCGTGTCCAGCGAAGGGGGGCCGCCGCTGGCCGATATTCTCCAGGCCATAGGCCATATGCCGCTGCCGCCCTACATCCGGCGGGAGGATGAACTCGCTGATCAGGAGCGCTACCAGACGGTATTCGCCCGGCGCGAGGGCGCCGTGGCCGCGCCCACCGCGGGCCTGCATTTTAGCGAGGAACTGTTGGCGCAGATCGACGCACTGGGGATTCAGCGGGCGACCGTCACCCTGCATGTAGGTGCCGGCACCTTCACGCCGGTGCGGGCTGACCATATCGAAGAGCATGTGATGCACGCCGAATTCGTCGAGGTAGATGAGGCAGTGTGCGCTGCGGTGCGCGCAACCCGCGAGCGTGGAGGCCGGGTGGTGGCGGTGGGCACCACGGCCGTGCGCTCCCTGGAATCCGCCAGTCGCGCCACCGGCAGTATTGCGCCATTCTGCGGCGACACCGATATCTTTATCTACCCCGGCTACCGCTTTCACAGCGTGGACGCCATGGTCACCAATTTCCATCTGCCGGAATCCACCCTGCTGATGCTGGTGAGTGCCTTTGCCGGCAAGGAGCCTATAATGGCGGCCTATCGCCAGGCGATAGCATCGGGCTACCGATTTTTCAGCTATGGTGATGCCATGTTTATTACCGCTAACCCGCAAGCACAGGATCGTCCATGAGCCGGCTGTGTCATATGCAATTTGAACAGCTGGGCCATGATGGGCAGGCCCGCCGTGGGCGCCTGGTGTTCCCGCGCGGTACGGTGGAAACGCCTGCTTTTATGCCGGTGGGCACCTACGGCACGGTCAAGGGCATGTTGCCGCGGGACATTCGCGCCATCGGCGCGGAAATTATCCTGGGGAATACCTTTCACCTGTGGTTGCGCCCGGGCACGGAGATCATTGAACAGCACGGCGATCTGCACGATTTTATGGGTTGGGACGGTCCCATCCTGACCGATTCTGGCGGCTTTCAGGTTTTCAGCCTGGGAGACATGCGCAAAATCTTGGAGGAGGGTGTTAAATTCCAGTCCCCGGTGGATGGCTCGAAGGTGTTTCTTGACCCGGAGACATCCATGGCGATTCAGCGCAGCCTGGGTTCTGACATTGTGATGATCTTCGACGAGTGCACCCCGTACCCCGCCACGCAGGACGAGGCGCGCGCTTCCATGGAATTGTCCCTGCGCTGGGCGCAGCGCAGCAAAGCGGCGCACGGCGAGAGCCCGGCGGCGCTGTTTGGCATTGTACAGGGCGGCATGTACCCGCAGTTGCGCAGTGAGTCCCTGGCCGGTCTGGAACAGATCGGCTTCGACGGCTACGCGATTGGCGGCCTGTCTGTGGGCGAGCCCAAAGATGAAATGATGGCAGTGCTGAAGGTGATGCAGCGCCTGTTGCCACAGGACAAGCCGCGCTATCTTATGGGGGTGGGCACCCCGGCAGACCTGTTGGAGAGCGTGCGGCGCGGTATCGATATGTTCGATTGCGTGATGCCCACCCGCAACGCCCGCAACGGCAGTATTTTCACCTCGCGCGGGGTGCTCAAATTACGTAATGCCCGCCACAAGGCCAGCACCTTGCCCCTGGATGAGCAGTGCGGCTGTTATACCTGCGACAATTTCAGTCGCGCCTACCTGCACCATCTGGACAAGTGCAACGAGATACTCGGTTCCCAGCTCAATACTATTCACAACCTGCATTTCTATCAGCAGCACATGGCGGATATCCGCCTGGCGATAGAGGAGCGGCGCCTGGACGAATTTGCCGCGCAGTTCTACCAGCAACAGGCGCGGGGCATTTAGGTGTACAAACTTTGTTTCTATGTGCCTGTCACCCATCTAGAGGAGGTCAAGTCAGCGGTAATGGCCATGCAGGACACCCACCCCTACGAGCAGCCGGCCTGGGATGGGCCGGTGGGCAGAGATGGGCGCAAGGAAGCGGGGGTGCCGGCGGAGCTCGACCTGGTGGTTGATCCGGGGGAATTTGACAGCGTGTTCATGCCACCACTGCAAACCTTTGCTGACCCAGAGTTGTTCCGGCTGGAGACCATGAGGGATGGCGAGGCACACCCGGCGCGTACCCCATTACCAACTGGGTGATGATAATGTATGGGGCGTTACTGCGGCGATCCTGGCGCAATTGGCTAATCTGGCCTACGATGCGGGCTTTGATTTACAAAGAAACTGGAAGGAAAAACCATGAAATACAACCTTGGTGACAAGCAGGTCAAACTGGTGGGGAAGGGCCATTATATCGCCCCCAATGCAGCGGTAATCGGCGACGTCACCCTGCATGAAAACAGCAGCGTGTGGTTCGGTTGTACGCTGCGCGGCGATACGGATCGCATTGAGGTCGGCGCGGGCAGCAATATCCAGGATGGTACCGTGATGCACGCCGATCCCGGCTTTCCCATGATAGTGGGCGAGAATGTCACGGTGGGCCATAACGCCATGTTGCACGGCTGCACTATCGGTGACGGCTCCCTGGTAGGCATCAACGCGGTGGTGCTCAGCGGCGCCAAAGTGGGCAAGGGCTGCCTGATTGGCGCCAACGCCCTGGTAACGGAAGGTATGGAAATACCCGATGGCTCGCTGGTGCTGGGGTCTCCGGCAAAAATCAAAAAGCATTTATCCGAGGAACAACAACTGGGATTGCTGCGCAGCGCCGATCATTACATTGACAATGCCCGTCTTTTCAGTGAGCAACTGCAGGAGCAGGTATGAGCGCTACCGAGCCACAGTCCCCCTGTATCTCTGTCTGCCTGCTGGATGAGAACGATATTTGTACCGGTTGTTTCCGCACTGCCGATGAAATCACCGACTGGTTTGTCGCCAGTGCCGAGCAGAAGCGCGAGGTGTTGCGCCTGGCGCGGGAGAGGATGGAGGCGCAGACGACTATCCACCTGAGTTAGCTCAACCCTTGTAGGGCAGAATTTATTCGGCCCGACGGTGGGTTGTCCGTATCAGGTGGGCACCAGCTGCACGCGTGCCGCCTGCACGACATTGCCTTCCAGCTCCAGGATCTCCAGCCGGTAGTTGCCGATCGCCAGTCCTGCATTGGCGTTGGGGAACGACTCCAGATACTCCAGAATGAGGCCGCTCAGGGTCTTGGGGCCATCGGTAGGAAGCTGCCACTCCAAGGCTTTATTTATCTCGCGAATGCTGGCGGTGCCGGCAATAATGTAGCTGCCGTCCCGCTGGGGAAAAATGCTTTCCTTCGCTTCCGCCAGATTGGAGGTGAACTCACCGACGATCTCCTCCAGGATGTCTTCCAGTGCCACCAGGCCCAATACCTCGCCGTACTCGTCGACGACAACCGCCAGTCGCAGCTTTTCCTGCTGGAAATTCATCAGCTGGGTGTTGAGCGGGGTGCTCTCCGGAATGTAGTAGGGTTGCTCCATCTCGCGCTCCAGCGCGTCCCGGTCCAGCCCCTGCTTGTCGATGATTTTGCTGATATTACGCAAATGCAGTACGCCGACAATATTGTTGATATCCTCGCGCCACACAGGCAAGCGGGTGTGCGAGCTGGTCTGGATACAGCGCAGGATGTCGTCGTCGTTGTCATCCAGGTCCACGCCGTATACTTCGTTGCGCGGCACCATGATGTCGTCTACCGACACCTCTTCCAGGGCCAGGATATTGAGCATCATATGGCGTCGCCGGGTGGGAATCAGCGCGCCGGCCTCAGACACCAGGGTGCGCAGCTCTTCCTGGGAAAGGTTTTCATCAATCTGTTTCTCGGGATCCACTCCCAGCATGCGTAACAGACCGTTGGTAATACCATTTACCATCCATACCAGTGGATAGAGAATCTTCAGTAGTGGTAGCAGGATCAAGCTGGCCGGGAAGGCCACTTTTTCCGGGTGCAGGGCGGCAATGGTTTTGGGCATGATCTCCGCGAAGATCAGTATCACCAGGGTCAGCACCGCTGTGGCGATAAAAATACCGGCATCGCCCCACAGGCGAATAGCGATGACCGTGGCTATCGCTGAAGCGAAGATATTAACCAGGTTATTGCCGATCAGGATCAGGCCAATTAACCGGTCCGGGCGGTCCAATAGTTTACCGACGCGTTTGGCGCCCTTGTGGTGGTTTTTCTGCAGGTGCTTCAACCGGTAGCGGTTGAGAGACATCATGCCGGTTTCCGAGCTTGAGAAAAAACCGGAGAGAATAATGAGTGCAGCCAGAACCGAGAAAAGTAGACTCAGCGATACTTCGTTCAATGCAGGTGTGAACCCCGTGCTTGATAAGAAAGCCTATCTTGAAGAAAAAGCGCAGCGGGAGCAAGCCCTGCCTCGGAAACTACCGTCATCCCCGCGCAGGGGGTGGTCCGGCGTTCCGGAATCCAATGGAATCGGCCACCACGAGTTCCCTGGATCCCCGCCTGCGCGGGGATGACATAGTGACCGCTCCCGGGGGTCGGTCATCCGGATGGCCGTTAGTAGGGCCGAATTTATTCGGTCAATAGTTGAGTTTGACTGATGCTCGAATGAATTCGAGCCTACAAATCATGCATCGGTTAATCAAATCAGCCCCGCTGCAATATGAGTTCCAGCACCAGCTTGGAGCCAAAAAAGGCCAGCATTAGCAGTGCAAAACCAGCCAGGGTGAGATGTACCGCGGTGCGGCTGCGCCAGCCCAGTTGATAGTGACCCCACAGCAGTACGGAAAACAACAGCCAGGCGATGATGGTCAGCACGGTCTTGTGCACCAGGCTCTGGGCAAAAATATCGTCGATGAACACGAAACCTGAGGCGATAGCAATAGTGAGCAGGGTCACCCCAATCCACAATAGCTCGAACAACATGGTCTCCATCAGCTGCAGGGGCGGCAGAATCTGGATGATGCCCCGGGTGTGCCGGTGCTTGAGTTGGTGGTCCTGCACGGCCAGCAGCGCCGACTGGAAGGCGGCCAGGGAGAGTACGGCATAGGCCAGGATGGAGCTGCTGATGTGCAGCAACATACCGCCGCCGAGATCACTCACCACTGCCGAAGTATCCGGTGCAAACGTGGCTACCAGTACTGCCATAGCCGAAAGGGGAAACAGCACTACCAGCAAATTCTGTAGCGGACGGCGGGCCAGGGAGGTGATGCAGGCCACATTGATCACCAGGAAAATCAATGCCGACACCTTGTAAAAACCCAGATCAACACCCCCGTCCTGGATTATGCTGTTCCAGGCGATAATCGCATGCAACAACAGGGCGGCCAGGCTCAGGGCGAACACCCCACGATCGATTTGCTGGCGCCGTTGGGACATATGCAGTAGTTGCAGACCCGTTGCGGTCAAATACAGCAGTGCGGCCAGCGGGGCGAGAATTGTGTCAGGCATCGGTTTGGGGGTTGGGCTCAGGTAACGTATACTGCGCTCCTTTGTACCGACTTGTCCTGCCATAATCAATAGCGGCGATTCTGTAGTCCCGAGATACCCCGAGATACCCCGAGAGAGACACCATGTTCCAGAGTTTGAGCGATCGACTGTCCCAGAGCCTGCGCAGCGTTACAGGCAAAGCCCGCCTGAGCGAAGAAAACATCCAGGACACCCTGCGCGAGGTCCGTATGGCTCTGCTGGAGGCTGATGTGGCGTTGCCGGTGGTCAAGGAGTTCGTGGAATCGGTCAAGCAGCGCGCGCTGGGCCAGGAGGTTATGAAGAGTCTTAGCCCGGGGCAGGCCTTCCTCAAAATCGTGCAGACGGAGTTGGAAACGGTTATGGGCTCCGCCAACGAGGGCCTGAACCTGGCCACCACGCCCCCCGCGGTCATCATGATGGCGGGCTTGCAGGGTGCCGGTAAGACCACATCAGCGGCCAAGCTGGCCAAATTACTCAAGGAGCGCGACAAGAAAAAAGTGACGCTGGTCAGTGCGGACGTTTACCGTCCGGCGGCGATCAAGCAGCTGGAGACCCTGGCGGCTGAGGTCGGGGTGGATTTCTTTCCCAGTACGGCCCAGCAGAAACCGGTGGATATAGCCCGGGCCGCGGTGGCGCATGCGAAGATCCAGTTCAGTGATGTGCTAATCCTCGATACCGCCGGGCGTCTGGCGATTGATGAGGCCATGATGGCGGAAATCGCCGCACTGCACGCGGCGGTAAAGCCCGTGGAAACCCTGTTTGTGGTAGATGCCATGACCGGTCAGGATGCGGCCGTTACCGCCAAAGCATTTGGTGAAACACTGCCCCTTACCGGTGTTATTCTCACCAAGGTGGACGCCGATACCCGCGGTGGCGCCGCCTTGTCGGTGCGTTCGATCACCGGTAAGCCGATCAAATTCCTGGGGGTGGGTGAAAAAATTGCCGCCCTTGACCCATTCCACCCGGACCGCCTGGCCTCTCGTATTCTCGGTATGGGTGATGTTCTCTCCCTGATCGAAGAGGCGGAGCAGAAGGTCGATAAGGACAAGGCCGCCAGGCTGACTCGCAAGATCAAGCGAGGCCAGAAGTTCGACCTGGAGGATTTCCGCGATCAGTTACAGCAGATGAACAATATGGGCGGTATTACCAGTATGCTGGATAAGCTGCCCGGGATGGGCAATATGGCCCAAATGGCCCAGCAGAGTATCGACGTGAAGCTGTTCGCCCGTATGGAAGCGATGATTAACTCCATGACCCCCCGCGAGCGTCGCCACCCCGAACTCATCCAGGGCGCCCGCAAGCGCCGTATCACCCGGGGCTCCGGCACCCAGGTACAGGATCTTAACCGCCTGCTCAAACAGCACAAGCAGATGCAGAAAATGATGAAGAAGATGAAAGGCGGCGGCATGGAAAAGATGATGCGCGGCATGGGCGGTATGGGTGGTCCCGGAGGTCCCGGTGGCATGGGAGGCCCGGGCGGCCTGCCCTTCCGCTAGTAGGATGGGGTCACAAGGATGGGGTCAGGTCTAGCATTGTAGCTTTTGTGGCAAGCCTTACCAGATGACAGACCGCTAAAGGCTACAATGCTAGACCTGACCCCACTAATGACCCCACTAAAAATTTCCCTGGCCGGGGTTTCAAAAGCGGCTCTTTTTCCGTATGATACGCCACCTTTCCGGCCTGTGAGTCGGTTTTTGTCGTGGATGATATTGCAAGATCGCCGCAAATCACCACTAAATTTAGGAATTTAAGTAAAATGGTAACAATTCGTCTTGCTCGTGGTGGCTCCAAAAAGCGCCCGTTTTACCACCTGACAGTCACTGACAGCCGCAATTCGCGCGACGGCCGCTTTATTGAGCGGGTTGGTTTTTTCAATCCGGCCGCCCGTGGCCAGGAAGAGCGCCTGCGCATTGATAACGACCGCATTGAGTACTGGCAGGGCCAGGGTGCACAGTTGTCTGAGCGTGTGGCCAAGCTGGTCAAGGACGCCGCCGCAGCGGGTACTGCCCCAGTGGAGACTGCCGCGGCCTGATTGACCGGGGCCAGTTGAGCGTAGGCCGGCTTTTTTGATGAGTGAGAGTGAGTCCGCTGCCGACGCCATGCTCGTGGTCGGTAAAATTACCGGCTGCTATGGCATTAAAGGTTGGGTGAAAGTTCACCCGTATACCGAGCCACAGGAAAATTTTCTGGCGTTCGGGCAGTGGATGTTAAAGCGTCGCTCAGGGCTGGAGCCCATCGAGTTTGACGCAGGCAGGCGCCAGGGCAAAGGCCTGGTGGCCCATATCGCGGGGGTGGATGATCGCACCCTGGCGGAATCCTACAAAGGCTTGGAAGTAGCGGTGCCGGCCGCCAGCCTGCCGCAGTTGGAACAGGGCGATTATTACTGGAGTCAGTTGCAGGGTTTGCAGGTCTGGTGCCAGGATGGTGAGGATAAGGTCCTTTTGGGTAGCGTGGACTACCTGATCGAAACCGGCGCCAATGATGTGTTGGTGGTGAAAGCCTCGGCAGGCAGTATTGACCAGCGGGAGCGACTAATTCCCTATCTGCCGGGCGATGTGGTAACCCGGGTGGATTTGGACGAGGCGGTGATCGAGGTGCAGTGGTTCCTCGACGAAGAGTGAGGAACCAGGCGAAGGCCGGGAGCAGGGCACGATGCAAATCGCACTGGTGAGCCTGTTTCCCGAAATGTTTGGTGCAGTGGCTGAGCACGGGGTTACCGGCAGGGCCGTTGTGCAGGGTCTGGTGACATTGAGTCACTGCAACCCGCGAGACTATACCGCGGACAAGCATCGTACGGTGGACGACCGGCCTTACGGCGGTGGTCCGGGGATGTTGATGAAGATAGACCCCTTGCAGCAGGCGATTGCCGCGGCGAGGGAGATGGTGGGAGCAGATGCCAGAGTCATCTACCTGTCGCCGCAGGGACAGCGCTTCGGCCACGGCAAGGCCCTTGAATTGGCGCAGCACAAAGCACTGATCCTGGTTGCCGGTCGCTACGAGGGCGTGGACGAACGGTTGATAGAGGCCGAGGTGGACGAAGAACTGTCCATCGGCGATTATGTATTAAGTGGTGGCGAATTGGCCGCCATGGTGGTCATCGATGCGGTGACGCGCCAATTGCCCGGTGTACTGGGGCACGAGTTGTCGGCACAGGAAGATTCCTACGCCAACGGCCTGTTGGATTGCCCGCACTACACCAGGCCGGAACAGTACCAGGGTGTGCGGGTACCGGATGTATTACTCAGCGGCAATCACCAGGAGATTCGCCGCTGGCGCCTGAAGCAGGCACTGGGCAGGACCTATCAACGTCGCCCGGATTTACTGCAGGGCAGGGCGATGACGCCCGAGGAAGAGAAATTGTTGGCGGAATATCTCCGTGAGCACAATGTAACAACAATAGATTAGCAGCCTGTTGAAAAAGTCTCAGGCGAGTGTGAGACACCAACAGTAGGCGCTTTTAGGCGAGGTGACAACACCCGAGAAAGCGGAGTGTACACGACAGTACATGAGTATTTTGAGGGTGTTTTCCACGCCGTATCGCGCCGGCTGAGGGTTTTTCAATAGGCCGCTAGCTGTGAAGCTACGAAGGAAACTAACAGGAGCACACCATGAGCACCAACAAGATCATAGCCCAGATTGAAGCTGAACAAATGGAAAAAGAACTGCCTGAGTTCGGCCCCGGCGACACCGTGGTAGTCCAGGTAAGGGTAAAGGAAGGTACGCGCGAGCGTCTGCAGGCCTTTGAAGGTGTTTGTATTGCCAAGCGTAACCGCGCCCTGAACTCGGCGTTCACTGTACGCAAGATATCCCACGGTGTCGGCGTGGAGCGTACCTTCCAGACATACAGCCCGTTGATAGACAGCGTCGCGGTCAAGCGCCAGGGCGACGTGCGCCAGGCCAAGCTCTACTACCTGCGCGAACTGAGCGGCCGCGCGGCACGTATCAAGGAAAAGCTGGTCAACTAAAAGCTTATCCAGGCAGTATTCGAAAGCGGCCCTTTGTGGCCGTTTTTTTGTGCGCGTTTGGCCGGTTTGACTTGCCTCGAAAGGCCAGATACACACTCGCGCTGACCACGCTCGATCCCAGCACAACCAACCACCACTGAAAACAATATTCATGGTAGGGTAAGCGCATGCTAAATGATGCCCTGGTTCACCCGGAAATCGAACGTTACATCGACGCCATGTGGATGGAAAAAGGGTTGAGTGACAATACTTTGTCGTCTTATCGCGGGGATCTGCGGCAGTTCAACGAGTGGCTGGTAAAGAACAAACACAGCTCTGTCACCGGGGCCGATCGCTCGTCCCTGCAAGCTTACCTGGGCGCCCGCCTCGAGCAGGGTCAGTCGCCGCGCTCTACCGCGCGTTTCATGTCCTGCGTGCGGGGTTTTTACCACTATTTATTGCGTGAAGGGCGCATTACCGTGGACCCCACTCTGGACGTGGACAGCCCCAGGTTGGGCCGACCCCTGCCCACGTCCCTGTCCGAGAAAGAAGTGGATCTGTTGTTAGAGGCGCCGAACCTGGATGAAGCGCTGGAATTTCGCGATCGCACCATGCTGGAAATGCTCTATGCCTGCGGCCTGCGGGTGAGCGAGCTTACCAGCCTGCAACTGGTGCAGGTCAGCCTGAACCAGGGAGTCGTGCGGGTCTTTGGCAAAGGCAGCAAAGAGCGCCTGGTGCCGATGGGCGAAGAGGCATTGATGTGGCTGCAGCGCTATTTGGCGGGGCCACGCGCGGAGTTGCTCAAGGGTATTCCCTGCGATGCGGTTTTTCCCAGTCGTCGTGGCAGTGAAATGACTCGCCAGACGTTCTGGTATCGTATTAAAATCTATGCCCAGCGCGCCGGGATCAAAAAAAACCTGTCACCCCATACTCTGCGCCACGCGTTTGCCACCCATTTGTTGAATCACGGTGCCGATCTGCGGGTAGTACAGATGTTGCTGGGGCACAGCGATCTCTCCACGACCCAGATATATACCCACGTGGCGCAGCAGCGGATGCAGGAGCTACACGCGCGACACCACCCCAGGGGTTGAGGAACTAATAGGAAAATTGGGGTCAGAGTAGAATGACACGGATATAAGCGCTTTGTGGTTGCTGTAAGAGTGGGGCGTTACCAGTTGGCTTGTGCCGGGTGTTTGCCCCTGAATATTCACGATAATAGAGGATAGAGAATGATTTTTCGAGTTTTGCAATCGGTGCTGGTAGTGGCACTTGTGGTACTGGCCCCCCTGGCCACTGCCGGGGAGCCTGTGGACAAGGCGCAATTCGACAAGTTGCGCGCGGCATTGGAAGTGTCCAACAGGAACCTGAAGGTGTCCAGCGTCAAAACCAGTGAAATAGCAGGACTGTACGAGGTGCAATTTCTCAATGGCCCCACGGTTTACTCCACCGCAAATGGCGATTATTTCCTGCTGGGTGATATGTTCTCGGTAGGGCCGCAGGGCTACGTCAATCTGGCGGAAAAACGCCGGGAAAAACACCTGGCTAGCGAGCGTGCGGAGAAAATCGCGGCGGTGGCGGAAGAGGATATGATCGTATTTTCGCCCCAGAGTGAGCCCAAAGCCCGTATCACCGTATTTACCGATGTTACATGCTTCTATTGCCAGAAATTGCACAAAGAGGTGCCACAACTTAACAAAAACGGCGTCGAAGTGCGCTACCTGGCCTATCCGCGAGCGGGTGTTGATTCTGCAGGCTTCAAGCAATTGGCCAGCGCCTGGTGTGCCGACAATCCACAGGAGACTCTCACCCGGTTGAAAAACAAGAAATCGGTGCCTGAGAATGTGTGTCCGGACAACCCGATCGCAGCTCAGTTTCAACTGGGTCAGGAGTTAGGGGTGCGCGGTACACCCGCTATTGTCACCCAGGACGGACAGATGATTCCCGGGTATCAGTCAGCGGATGAGTTGATGGTGACCCTGGGGCTGAACTAACTTTCCCGTCAATAATGCCTTTAAGCCCCACGCTGCGTTGACAGCGTGGGGCTGACTCAGTACTGTTTCTCCCCTTTTCAAAGTCCGGCACCTTCGTTGGTGCGCCAAGCAGAGTCAGTTTATCGTGGACGATCAATTTCGGCGTATCGAGCGCCTGCCCCCATACGTTTTCAACATCATTGGTGACCTGAAACAACAGGCCCGGGCGGCGGGGGATGACATCATCGATTTCGGTATGGGCAATCCCGACCAGCCCACGCCTGATCATATTGTCGATAAACTGGTGGAAACCGCCCGGCGCGGCGATACTCACCGCTATTCCCAGTCCATGGGTATCCCGCGTCTGCGCAAGGCGATCTGTGACTGGTACCAGCGCCGTTACAATGTGTCTCTGGATCCCAACTCCGAGGCGATCGTCACCCTCGGGTCGAAAGAGGGCATTGCCCATCTGGCCTTGGCTACTACCGGCCCCGGCGATGCCATTCTGGTGCCGAATCCGTCCTACCCGATTCACCCCTACGGCTTCGTGATTTCCGGCGCGGATATTCGCCATGTGCCCATGGGTGATAATGAAGAGGATTTTTTTGCGGAGTTGGAAAAGGCCATACACAACAGTTGGCCACGGCCCAAAATGCTGGTGTTGAATTTTCCCTCGAATCCGACCGCCCATTGTGTGGAGTTGGAATTCTATGAAAAGGTGGTCAGTATCGCCAGGGAGCACTCCATATGGGTAGTGCAGGATCTGGCCTATGCCGACCTGTGCTACGACGGTTACGTCGCCCCGTCCATTCTTCAGGTCGAGGGCGCCAGGGATGTGGCGGTGGAATTTTTCAGTATGTCCAAGAGCTATAACATGCCTGGCTGGCGTGTGGGATTCTGTTGCGGCAACAAGGTGCTGGTCGGCGCGTTGGCGCGTATGAAGTCCTATCTCGATTACGGCATGTTCACCCCTATCCAGGTGGCCGCTATCGCGGCATTGGAGGGAGACCAATCCTGTGTGGCAGAAATCAGGAGCATGTACCAGTCGCGCCGGGACGTGCTGTGCGGCGGGCTCAATGGGGCCGGTTGGCCGGTAAAATCACCCAAGGCCACGATGTTTGTCTGGGCTAAAGTGCCTGAGTTTTATCGACAGATGGGTTCTCTGGAATTCAGCAAGAAGCTGTTGGCTGAGGCCAAGGTAGCAGTCTCTCCCGGCATCGGGTTCGGCGAATACGGGGAAGATTATGTGCGCTTCGGGCTGATCGAGAACGAACACCGCACGCGCCAGGCGATTCGCAGCATCAAGCGTATGATAAAGAACGACGGCTTCGCCTGAACGGTGCGCAAGTGGCAATAATTTGAAACGGGAGCGAGTTTGAAACCGGTAAAAATAGGAATCTGCGGCCTGGGTACTGTGGGCGGTGGTACTTTCAACGTGCTGGCCAAAAATGCCGCTATAGTGGCAGCGCGGGCCCAGGTCCCACTGCAGGTGGTGCATGTGGGTGCGCGACGCAACAACCCTGCCTGTGAGATGGGGGATACCCGGGTGAGCCGGGATATTTTTGAGGTCGCCCGCGATCCCGAGGTGCAGATACTGGTGGAACTGATCGGCGGCACCACTGTCGCCAGAGAGCTGATTGAGGAAGCCATTCGCAACCGCAAGCATGTGGTAACCGCCAACAAGGCGCTGATCGCCGAGTTTGGCAATGAGATTTTTGCGCTGGCGGATGACTACAATGTCACCGTGCGCTATGAGGCCGCCGTGGCCGGTGGCATCCCGATTATCAAAGCCCTGCGCGAGGGCTTGGCGGGCAACCGTATCGAGTGGTTGGCGGGTATCATCAACGGTACCGGTAATTTTATCCTGAGTGAAATGCGTGACAAGAGCCGGGAGTTTGCCGATGTACTGGCCGAAGCGCAGTCTCTAGGGTATGCCGAGGCGGATCCCACCTTCGACGTGGAAGGTATTGATGCCGCCCACAAACTGGTGATCCTCGCCGCATTGGCATTTGGTATGCCCCTGCGCTTTGACGCGGTCTATACCGAGGGTATTACCCGGGTGACACCGCAGGATCTGGGTTATGCGCAAGAGCTGGGCTATCGTATCAAGCACCTGGGCGTGGCCAGGCAAAACGGGGAGGGGGTGGAACTGCGTGTTCACCCCACTTTGATTCCTGAGCAGCGCCTGCTGGCCAACGTCAACGGTGTCATGAACGCCGTTCTGGTAGAAGGTGATGCGGTTGGTCCCACGCTTTACTACGGTGCGGGCGCCGGTGCACAACCGACGGCCTCGGCAGTGATAGCCGATCTGGTGGATCTGGCGCGCGACCTCAGTGTGGGTCAAACCTGCCGGGTTCCCGCCCTGGGTTTTGCCCGCGACAGCCTGCGGGATCTGCCCATCGTGCCCATAGAAAAGGTGGAGACCGCCTGGTACCTGCGTATGGAAGCGCAGGACAAGCCCGGTGTCATGTCACGCGTGACCAGTATTTTCAGTGAGCAGGGCATCAGCATCGAGGGCTTGATCCAGAAAGCACCGGCGGCGGCGCAAACCTGTGTTGCGGTTATCGTGTTGACCAACAAGGCGGCACAGGGCAATGTCGATAAGGCGGTGCGCGCCATTGAGGCGCTGGATACGATAAACGGGGACATCACCCGGATACGGGTAGAGGCGCTGGACGGTTAACAGATCCTGACAAGGGTAAATAGAAGAGCAAAGAGAAGAGTAAAGAGAAAAGAAACCAGTGAAATATATCAGCACCAGGGGCCAGGCCCCCGCCCTCAATTTTGAAGAAGTCCTGCTTGCCGGGCTGGCTGCCGATGGTGGTCTCTACGTCCCACAAACCCTGCCCACCTTTAGCGCCGCGGAAATTGCTGCCATGGCCTCCCTGGACTATCCGCAGTTGGCCCAAAAAATCATTATGCCGTTTGTCCAGGGCTGTATTGAGGCAGATGACCTGCAGGCCATGGTGCAGGAAACCTACGCCGGGTTTCGCCATAACGCTGTGGCTCCCATGGTGCAGATCGCGGCGAACCAGTGGGTGCTGGAGTTGTTTCATGGCCCGACCCTGGCCTTCAAAGACTTCGCCCTGCAGTTGTTGGGTCGCCTGCTGGACTATGTGTTGGAGCGTCAGCACAAGAAAGTAGTGATTATGGGCGCGACCTCCGGCGATACCGGTTCGGCAGCCATCGAGGGTTGCAAGCGCTGTAACAATATCGACATCTTTATTCTGCATCCGCACCAGCGCGTGTCGGATGTGCAACGCCGCCAGATGACCACGGTGACAGGTGACAATATCCACAACCTGGCGGTAGAGGGTAACTTTGATGACTGCCAGGCGATGGTGAAAGCCAGCTTTGGCGACAAGAGTTTCCTGCCACCAGACCGTAGCCTGGTCGCGGTGAACTCCATTAACTGGGCGCGGATCATGGTCCAGATCGTCTACTATTTCTATGCGGCGGTGGCGCTGGGCGCGCCGTCCCGCCCGATCGCTTTTTCAGTACCCACAGGTAACTTCGGTGACATCTTTGCCGGCTACCTGGCCCGGCAAATGGGCTTGCCCATCGAGCGCCTGATTATCGCCACCAACCGCAATGATGTATTGCACCGGGTGCTGACCACCAACACCTACGCTCGCCAGTCGCTGGCACATACACTGTCACCCAGCATGGACATCACCGTCTCCAGCAACTTCGAACGCCTGTTGTTTGACATGTACGACCGGGATGGCGCAGTAATCGCCGATTTGATGCGGCGTTTTGACCAGGGTGAAATCACTTTTTCAGACACCGCGATGGCCAAAGCCCGTGCCTTGTTCACCAGCGCGCATGTTTCCGATGAGGAAACCTGTCGGCAGATCGCCAGCACCTGGGCCGATTGTGAGTACCTGCTGGACCCGCACAGCGCGATCGGCGTGAAAGCGGCGCTGGCTAGTGGTCTGCCCCCTGAAGTGCCGATTGTTACCCTGGCGACGGCCCACCCGGCGAAATTCCCCGACGCTATCAAGAGCGCCGGACTGGACAATGCGGTGGCCCTGCCTCCGCATTTAAGTGACCTGTTCCAGCGCAGCGAGCGTTTCCATGTGCTGCCCAACAAATTGTCGGCGGTGCAGGACTTCATCGCGACCCATATCAACGCCTGATATCGCGCCATGCACAAGCTTATCCGCAGGCGACCGTCCACCCGTACCGACGCCGGTATTGCGGCCTTTGCCGGCACTGATATTCATCCGCTGCTCGCGCGTATCTACTGCGACCGCGGTATCGACTCGATGGCGCAGCTGGATCTTGGCCTGGCGCAACTGTTGCCTCCCACGCAACTACGCAATGCCGATCGCGCCGCCACCCTGCTGGCGGACGCCCTGGCCGGCGACCAGAAAATTCTCATTATCGGCGACTTCGATGCGGACGGGGCCACCAGTACAGCCCTGGCGGTTTCCGCTCTAAGGGCCTTTGGCGCGAACCAGGTGGACTACCTGGTACCCAACCGGTTCGACTACGGTTACGGCCTGACACCCGAGATCGTCGCGCTCGCCGCGAAGGACAAGCCCGACCTGATCATCACCGTGGACAACGGTATTTCCAGCCTGGAGGGTGTGTCCGCGGCCAATGAACTGGGTATCGCCACCCTGATTACCGACCATCACCTGGCGGGCCGCGAACTGCCGGCGGCGGATGTCATTGTCAATCCCAACCAGAGCGGTTGTGACTTCCCCAGCAAAAATCTGGCGGGTGTCGGTGTTATTTTCTATGTCATGCTGGCGCTGCGGGCCCTGCTGCGTGAACGGGGCTGGTTTGAGCAGCGCCGGGAAATCAACCTGGGCCATTACCTGGATCTGGTGGCACTGGGTACGGTGGCCGATGTGGTGCCGTTGGATCGCAACAACCGTATCATGGTGGCAGCGGGCCTGGCGCGTATTCGTTCCGGCCAGGCCAGGGCCGGTATTCTCGCCCTGCTGGAAGTGGCCTCCCGCCGGCAGAGTTCGGTAGTGGCCTCCGATCTGGGTTTTGCCGTTGGCCCGCGTATCAACGCGGCGGGGCGCCTGGACGATATGTCCATCGGCATTGAGTGCCTGTTGAGTGAGGATGCCGGGCAGGCCAGGGCACAGGCCGCCCGCCTGCACCAACTGAACCAGGATCGCCGGGTCATCGAGCAGGATATGCAGGAGGAGGCACTGCAAATTCTGGCAAAGCTGCAACTGGGGGAAGAGAACGAACCTCCGGTGGCCATGACCCTCTACCAGAGCGGTTGGCATCAAGGCGTGATCGGCATTTTGGCATCACGCATCAAGGATCGGTTACACCGTCCCACCATTGTCTTTGCCGATGGCGATCCCGGGCAGATCAAGGGCTCGGCAAGATCGATCCCCGGCATCCATATCCGCGACATCCTGGATGCTATAGCAACCCGCCATCCGGGGCTCATCACCAAATTCGGCGGCCACGCGATGGCGGCGGGTATGACGCTTCCCCGGGAGGCCTACGAGGATTTCTCTGCGGCCCTGGTCGAGGAGGTGGCCAGACATGCCCGGGATGTGCATTTACAGGCCGTGATTGAATCCGACGGTGAGCTGGCCGCGTCCGACTTTCAGCTGGATCTGGCCACTGAACTACGCTTCGCAGGCCCCTGGGGGCAGCATTTCCCTGAGCCGTTGTTCGACGGGCAATTTCAGATGGTGAGTCAACGGTTGGTGGGGCAGAAGCACCTGAAGATGGTGTTGGCGCCGGTGGGTAGTAAAATTTTGCTGGACGCTATTGCCTTTAATGTGGATCTGGCTGTGTGGCCGGACCCGTCGGTGGAGCAGGTGGAAATCGCCTATCGACTGGATGTAAACGAATACCGCGGGCAGCGTTCGGTGCAGCTTATGGTGGAGTACCTGGTTCCTCCGGGGTGAGGTGTTGTTGCGTTTTTGCAGTCGTTGGAGCGCCGGACCAAAGCCCCGATAAATAACAACAGGAAGAACTTGACCTTACAGTAGCTGTAAGGTTTACATTGGCATCATGAGAAACCCGAGGCGCCTATGAATATCTCCGAAGCAGGCGACGAGGGTCTCGATTGCGCCATTCTCGAGGATCTGGCAGGTTTGGCAGAGGACGCGTCGTGAGTGCCTGCGAGCACGAAAAAGATCAGCGGGCGGCGGCGGACACTGACAGTTGTTGCGGTGCGCAGCCGGTCGCGGCGGGCAGCTGTCATGCGCCGGAAACTACAGCTGAAGACAGCTGCTGTGAGACACCGGCTCGCCGCGATTATTTGTTGTGGGGCAGCATGCTGATTGTGGCAGTGGCCTATCCTGTAGGTGCGTTTCTGCAACACGATCACGATTCGGTTATCGGCATCTTCACCGGCGGTATTTTCGAACTGTTCAACGTCATGTGGTGGGGTATCGCTATCGGCGTTATTTTTGTCGGCATCCTCAGTAGAATCCCGCGGGAACTGGTGATGGGTATTCTGGGCCGTGATGGGGGCGTCAATGGCTTGTTTCGGGCCACTCTGGCGGGCGTATTTCTGGATCTGTGCAGCCACGGCATCCTGGCGGTGGGCATGAAGTTGTATGAGCGCGGTGCCAGTGCCGGCCAGGTAATGGCCTTCCTGTTGGCCAGCCCGTGGAATTCTTTCTCTCTCACCCTGATTCTGTTCGGCCTCATTGGCGTGGGCTGGACGCTATTGTTTATTGTGTTGTCCCTGGTCATCGGGATTATCACCGGCTGCATTTTTGACGCGCTGGTGCGCCGCGGACGGTTGCCGGCCAACCCCTGGCAGGACGAACTTGCAGAGAAGCGGCCGCTGCCGGAATTGTTGCGGGAGTTTCGCCAGACCATGAAGTTTTCCCTCTCGGGCAGTACGGGCATTCTGCGAGAGGGTTTTGCCGGTTCCCGGGTGGTCATCCGCTGGTCGCTTTTTGGCCTGATACTCGCCGGCCTGATTCGTGCACTGGTGCCTGAAGAAGCCTTCGCCACCTGGTTTGGCGCCACCATGGGCGGCTTGTGGCTGACCCTGCTGGCGACCTCGATTATCGAGGTCTGTTCCGAGGGCTCCACCCCTATTGCGGCAGACCTGATGAACCGTGCAGACGCCCCGGGCAACAGCTTCACGTTCCTGATGGCCGGTGTGGCCACCGACTACACCGAAATCATGTCTATTCGCGATACCACCAAATCCTGGCGCATCGCACTGTATCTGCCGCTGATAACCGTGCCCCAGGTCATGCTGATAGGTGCGGTGCTCAACCAGTTCTGATTCCCTAGCGGCCCTCGCTACGGTAAAATGCGCGGCTTTTACGGAACTGGACAGGCAAATGCTCGAGATAAACCCGCTGCTTACGCAAATCAAGGACATCAAAGCGCGCACTGACGTGCTTAGGGGGTATCTTTGACTTTGATAACCGCAAGGAACGTCTCGTTGAGGTAGAGCTGGAGCTGGCCGAGCCCAGCGTCTGGGACAATCCACCGCGCGCCCAGGAGTTGGGGCGTGAACAGTCTGTGCTGGAGGGGATAGTCCACACCATTGAACAGCTCGATACCGGTGCTGCCGATGCCGGGGATTTGCTGGAGATGGCGGCGGCGGAGGATGATGAGGGCACCGTTGCGGAAATAAAATCAGAGGTCGCCGACCTTATCAAAATACTGGAACAGCTGGAATTTCGGCGCATGTTCAGTGGTGAGATGGACGCCAATAATGCGTATCTGGACATTCAGTCAGGTTCCGGCGGCACTGAGGCCCAGGACTGGGCGGAAATGATGCTGCGCATGTACCTGCGGTGGGGTGATGCCAGGGGCTTTAAAACCGAGCTGGTTGAGGCATCGGGCGGGGAAGTGGCGGGCATCAAGAGCGCCACTATCAAGTTCGAAGGGGAATACGCGTTTGGCTGGCTGCGCACCGAAACCGGTGTACACCGCCTGGTGCGCAAATCTCCCTTCGATTCCGGCAACCGGCGACACACGTCTTTTGCCTCGGTGTTTGTGTCCCCTGAAATCGACGACAACATCGAGATCGAAATCAATCCGGCGGACCTGCGCATAGATACCTACCGCGCCAGTGGCGCCGGCGGGCAGCACGTGAACAAGACGGATTCGGCGGTGCGTATCACGCACAACCCAACCGGTACCGTGGTGCAGTGCCAGACTGAGCGCTCCCAGCACCAGAACAGGGATAACGCCATGAAACTGCTGCGCGGTAAGCTGTACGAGTTGGAAATTCTCAAGCGCAATGAGGAAAAGCAGGCGCTGGAGGACAGTAAGGCGGACATCGGCTGGGGCAGCCAGATTCGCTCCTACGTGCTGGACGCCTCGCGTATCAAGGATTTACGCACAAATGTAGAAACCAGCAACACCCAGGCGGTGTTGGACGGAGATATCGACCAGTTTATCGAGGCATCATTGAAAAGCGGGCTATAAGTTACCTTAGATTAAGGTCATCCCGGAACGCCGTCCGCACGGGAATAACAAATAAGTGGGTTTCCGGGGGCCGGCCATCCGGACACGCACCAGTGCAGCACTAACTATTGGATGAGAAAGTATGAACGATCAGGACGAAAGCAAGTTAGACGAGAATAAGCTGATTGCCGAGCGACGTGGAAAATTGGCGCAGTTGCGCGACAAGCGTAACCCTTTCCCCAATGATTTCAGGCGCACGGCGATGGCTGACCACTTGCACCGTGAGTACGGCGAGTCCTCCAAGGAGGAACTGGAACAGGCCAATCGCGTCTACGCGGTAGCCGGGCGGCTGATCCGCAATCGCGGCGCTTTCCTGTTGATCCAGGACGGCGCCGACCAGATCCAGCTGTACGTCAATCGCAAAGGCCTGGATCAGGACACCCTGGCGGAGATCAAAAGCTGGGACCTCGGGGATATTATTGGCGCCAGCGGGCCGATTCACAAATCGGGCAAAGGCGACCTGTACATCAATATGGAAGAGGCGCGCCTGTTGACTAAAGCCCTGCGCCCCCTGCCTGACAAATACCACGGGCTGGCGGACCAGGAGCTGCGTTACCGCCAGCGCTATGTGGACCTTATCGTCAGTCCGGAGTCGCGGCAGGTGTTCCGCACTCGCTCCAGGATCATTGAGTTTATCCGCGATTACATGAGTGCTCTGGACTTTATGGAAGTGGAGACGCCGATGATGCAGGTTATTCCCGGTGGTGCGGCGGCCAAGCCTTTCGTCACCCACCACAATGCCCTGGCTATGGACATGTACCTGCGTATCGCGCCGGAGCTGTACCTGAAGCGCCTGGTGGTGGGCGGTTTCGAGCGCGTGTTCGAAATCAACCGCAGCTTTCGCAATGAGGGGCTCTCTACCCGGCACAACCCCGAGTTCACCATGCTGGAGTATTACTGGGCCTACGCGGATTACGAGGACGCGATGAACCTCACCGAGGACATGCTGCGCAAGCTGACCGAGACAGTGCTGGGAGACACGTCGGTGCAGTATCAGGGCAGCACTTATGATTTTTCCCAGCCATTCGCGCGTATCACGGTGTTCGATTCCATTGTGCATTACAACGAGGATATTACGGCGCAGCAACTGGCGGATGAGGTTGCGGCGCGGGAGTTGGCCAAAAAGCTGGGTATTACGCTCAAAGACAGCTGGGGCCTGGGGAAAGTGCAGATCGAGATTTTTGAGAAAACCGTGGAGCATCTGCTGGACCAACCCACTTTTATCACCGCCTATCCCACGGAGGTCTCGCCACTGGCACGGCGCAATGACAATGACCCTTTCGTAACGGATCGCTTTGAGTTTTTTGTTGGCGGCCGGGAACTGGCCAACGGCTTTTCCGAGTTGAACGATGCGGAAGACCAGGCTGAGCGCTTTCTGGCGCAGGTGGCGGAAAAAGACGCGGGAGACGAGGAGGCCATGCACTACGATCACGATTATATCCGTGCTCTGGAGTACGGCCTGCCGCCGACGGCGGGGGAGGGTATCGGCATTGATCGCCTGGTTATGTTGTTTACCGACTCGACGTCTATTCGGGACGTGTTGTTGTTTCCCCATATGCGACCTGAGTAGGGCGCCTGGCGCGCAATGCGCACCCTACGGTGGGGTGTTTGGGGTGAGCTGTGGGTCTTCGGTAGGGTGCGCATTGCGCACCGAATGCGCTACACTCGCTGTCTAACTGATTTGCTTGAGGATATAGCATTGCACGTGATCCGGTTGCCCTCGCTGGCTGCAGTAACCCTGGCACTGCTATTGCAAGCCTGCACGACCACGCCACCGGCAGGGGACGTGGCGGCGGAACCCATTACGGGCCCACAGCCCGTGCCGGAGTTGACCCTCAACCTGCCGCAGCAGGAAGACAGTACCTGTGCCGCGCAGAACCAAACGGATTACACGTTCCTGGAAAAGGGTTTCACCGCCCTGGCTGCCGGGGATCATAGTGAGGCGGTGCAGTATTTTCAGCGCTATCAACGCCTGGAGTCATCGCCACAGGCGGGCTGGGAGGCGGGTATTGCGGTCGCCTATGTCGGCATGCTGCCGCACAGTCCTTTATACGATCCGCAAGCGGCGCGAAAATCCTATAGCAGCTTGAAAGGCCGGCAGGTGGAGGGTGCGCCGGTACACGAAAAGATACTCCTTATGCGTGACTCCCTGGAAATATTCGTGACCTTGAGTTGGCAAAACCACCAGTTGCGCGCCGACAATGTCGTTCTCGAGGAAGAAGTGGCCAAGCGTGAGGAAGCGCTCAAGCGTCTGCGTGAGCTAGCTCTGGGTCAGAAGGGAGTAAAACCGTAAAAGTCGAGCCGGCTCCCATTTCACTTTGCACATCGATACTGCCACCCATAAGCTCACAATAATTCCGGCAAATGGCCAGTCCCAGGCCCGTGCCGCCATAGTTCGCGGTGGTGGATGAGTCGGCCTGTACGAAAGCCTCGAACACCCGGGACCGCGCCTCTTCATCCATGCCTATTCCCGTATCGCGCACTGAAAACTCCACCCAGCCGGAACGTTCGGGAACCTTGCGGGCGAACACGCTGATGTAGCCCTGCTCGGTAAATTTACAGGAGTTGCTCAACAGGTTGGTGAAAATCTGCCGGAACTTGGTGGCATCGTTATACATCGTGGTCAGTTCATCCAGGTCAGACAGTTGCAGTTCATTCTTTCCTTCACGTAACAAGGGTTCAAGAGAGTCGCACACCTGGGCGATAATTTCTTTGGGCTGGAATGTCTCGCAGTGCAGGGACATTTTGCCGGTCTCTATCTTGGAAAGATCCAGAATATCGTTGATCAGGCTCAGCAACTGCCGCCCGGACCTGGTGATCTTGCCCAGGTCTTGCCTGACTTGCGGGCGATCCACTTCGCCTTCGTCGCCCAACTCTTCATGCAGCATTTCGCTGTAGCCGATAATGGCGTTCAGGGGTGTGCGCAGTTCGTGGCTGACATTGGCCAGGAAGATACTTTTGGCGGCATTGGCCTCATCGGCGGAGTCCTTTGCCTTGCGCACGTCATAGATGGCGTTGCGCAGCTTGTCGGACATGTCATTGAAGGCGTTCGCCAGGTCTCCCAGTTCCCCGTCGTCGTCAATGTTGTCTATGCGGTAGTTGAGGTCGCCACTGCCAATGCGCTCGGTGCCCGTTTTCAGGCGTTTCAGCGACGTGTTGGTATAGCGCACCAGAAAGAAGCCCAGGGTAGCCGTGAGAAAAATCGACGCCAGAAAGGCAATCACCGTAATACGGTCGGTGAGGGAGATGGTGCGGTCGATAATGGCCGCGCGCTGTACGGCGATGAATGACTGGCGCTGCTCCAGTTCCTTCAATCGCTGACTGGCCTCCAGATAGGGCAGGGGGTCATCCATGTCCATATCAAAGTCCGGGTCGTTGTAGCCGCGGTAGAAATCCAGCCAGCCTTGCAGCAGGTTGCTGCTGCTCTGCCATAGTTGTTCATAGTGCAGTGCGGTAATGCTATGACTGAGCTTACCCAGTTTCTGGATCTTGCCGATGATGGTGACGATGCCGTCTTCGGCCTGCTGTAGTTCCTCCTCGTCCAGTTGATCGTCAGTGGTGTCGCGCAATGTGGCGAGAAACAGAATCTGCTGGAGCTGATCAGCCAGTAGTTGCTCTATCTCGGTGGTAAGCTGTGTCGCGCTTACTGAGTCGCGATATTCGTCCATACTCTGGTTCCTGGCGTAACTACCCCAGAAATGGGTACCCACGTTTATTGCAAACAGGACCAGGATAGTGATCAGCGAGAGGGTGAGTCGGCGACGTAAACTCATGCGCGGGTGAGTTTCTCTATTTTTATAAGCAGGCCTGGAAAATCCACTGGCTTGGTCGCATAGTCGTCGCAGCCGGCTTCCAGGGCGTTGAGCCGATCCGCCTCGCTGGCATGGGCGGTGAGGGCGATAATGGGAATGTGGCTAATGCGTTCATCTTCCCGTGCCTGGCGACTGGCGGCCCAGCCGTCCAAGACCGGCAAATTCATGTCCATTAAAACTACACTGGGCTGTTCACTGAGCATCAGGTTCAGCGCCTGCTGGCCATTGCCTGCTGAAATGACTTCCAGGCCCGCACGATTGAGTCGCCGAACCAGCATATCCCGGTTCAGTTCGTTGTCTTCCACCAGCAGGATGGGCCCGGTGTCGGTCACGTGACCCCCTGTATAATCTGGTGAACGACAATTGACTCGTCGATGCCCTTGACTTTGACTTCCTGGCTATCGCCGACCTGGAAGTTGCCCCGCAGGCTGCGCAGGGTACTTTCGGAGATCAGGATCTCACCGCCCGCGGTGAGATCCTCGATACGCGAGGTCACGTTCATGGGGTGACCCACGAAGCCGTACTTGCTGCGCCGTTCGGAGCCGATATTACCGGCGATGACGTCGCCAGTATTCAGCGCTATCCCCGTTTTTACTACCGGTAATCCCTCTGCCTCGTTGCGGGCGTTGATGGTGGACATGGCCGCCTGCATCTCCAGGGCACAGTTGAGAGCGCGGTCCGCGTCGTCATCGCCGCGTTTTGGGGCGCCAAACACCGCGAGAATGGCATCGCCTATGAATTCGTCGATAGTGCCCTGGTGCGCCATGATGATGTCGGTCATAGCGCCCAGGTAACGGTTGAGCATGGTAACCACCTGGGCCGGCGCCAACCTTTCACTGAGGGTGGTAAAGCCCCGAATATCAGACATCAATATGGTCACCTTGCGCAGGTCGCCACCCAACTCCAGGCCCTCCGGGCGCTCCAGGATGTCGGTGACAATCTCATCGGACAGGTAGCGCCCGAAGGTCGCACGGATGAACTTTTCGTTACGCTCTAACTGCTGGCGATATTGTTCCTCCCTGTCATGCCAGCGCTTGCGCTCGATGCCCGCCTTGATGCGCGCCTGCAGCAACACAGGGTTGAATGGTTTGAACAGGTAGTCATCGGCACCGGCTTCAATACATTCGATAATGCCGTCCATGTCCTGGTTGCCGGAGATGATGATGACCGGGGTGGCGCGCCACTCGGGGTGCTCCTTGATGCGGCGTAATACTTCACGCCCGTCCATTCCCGGCATTAACAGGTCCAGTAATACCACGTCCACATCACTCTGCTCCAGGGCGTGCAGGGCCTCCTCTCCGCTGGCCGCCGTGACCACGAAGTGCCCCATGCGAGACAGGTTCCTGGCAACCAGTTCCCTGTTTTCCTTAAGATCGTCCACTGCCAGGATAAAGCCCGGCTCAGACTGAATCTTCTGCGCCTGCAGCAGGGGCTGCGCAGTTCCCACACCATTGCCGGTATGGGCACTATGGGCGGCGTGTATGGCCTCCAGTAGTTGTGACAGGGTTTCGTCCAGTGCGGGCTGTTGTGGGCCGATATCCTCTCGCAACATTTCCCCATAGCCGCGGATGGCAGCCAGAGCGTTCATCAGGTCGTGGGTGTTGCTCCTCTGTGTCGTATCCTCCAGCATCCGCTGCAGACGGTCGGCGCCTTCGAACAGCCTGGAGAAATCCTCCAGAGCCTCGTGGTCCAGTTCTGCCTGCCGGCCACTGAACAATTCCCGCAATTGGATGATGGCGCGCAGCAGGTGGTCACCCCACGCGGTGTCGGCCGCTCTGGTGTTGGTGGCCACGGTCTAGTGCCGCCGCCGCCGGGTTGGCACTGATCCTGACTTGTCAGCTGCTTGGAGCACTGGGCACATCCTTATATTCATCCTCAGCACAGAGTATAACTAGCTGCGTGGGACTGTGGAAATGTGGATTTTGGCGATTAAATTAACAGAAGCGGTGCAAAATTGATTTCAAAGGTGCGTTTTGCCAAAACTTTGGGTTATTATTCTGTCGTGGCTTTATGGATTAGGCTTAAAAAGGGTCGGGTGCTTCGATGTTGCAGCAAGTAGAGATATTTCAGGGTCTTTCACCGGAAGAGTTGAAGGCATTGGCGGCGACCAGTACCAGTCGCTCTTTTCCCAAGAACACGGTGGTCATTCATGAAAACGATCCTGCGGATTCGCTGTTTGTGATCGAGAGCGGCAAGGTCAAGGTGTACTGCAGCGACAAAAATGGCAAGGAATTCATCATGAATACCCAGAGTGTTGGGGATTACTTTGGTGAACTGGCCCTGTTGGATGACTCTACCCGCTCCGCATCGGTGCGCACGGTGGAGAAGTCCAGCTTCTGTATCATCTATAAGGAAGATTTTAACCGAGTATTGGAGGAACACCCCAATATCGGCCGCCAGCTGGTCCGCAACCTGGCGCAGCGAGTCCGCAAGCTGACGGCGGATGTGAAGAGTCTGGCTTTACAGGACGTTTACGGTCGTGTGGCCAATGTATTGATGGATCTCTCTGAGGAGCGCGGCGACGGCACGCTTTATATCCCGGAAAAGCTCACGCAACAGGATATCGCTGATCGGGTGGGGGCATCGCGTGAAATGGTCGCGCGGATTCTCAAGGACCTCACAATTGGTGAGTACATCCGCTTCGAAGGGCGGCATATCATTATCAATACCCGGTTACCGGCCAAGTATTAGATCGGCTTCTGCTCCCTGCAGCTCTCGGTCGCTTGCCGGGAGTTAGATTAACTGCTGAATCCGCGCCTCACAGTCGCCCATACCACCATTCGGTTGGAACCCCACGCCCTCATGGCGGTATGGGCGATCGCGAGCCTTCGCACAAACGGTTCGATACCCCTACCCCTACCCCCAAAGAGTATCAGCCTCTACCTTAAGTAAGCGCCGAAACCACAGTGAACTAATCGACAACCTCTTTGACCGTCAAGCCCAGCCGCCCACTGGCTAATCTGGCCTCTACCTCATCCCCCACCGACACTTTGCTGGCATCGGTAAGCACCTTGCCTTGATTATCGGTCACGATGGCATAACCCCGTTGCAGTGTGCCCAGGGGGCTGAGGGAATCCAGCATCTGGGCCAGGTGGGCCAAGTGGCTGCCGGCCTGCTGTAACCGCTGCTGTATGGCGGCCTCCAGGCGCTGCTGCAATTGGCTGGTGTCGCGCTGCAGTTGTTGCAGGCGCGGTAGCGGTGATCGGGCGTGGAGGCGGCTTTCCAGCAGGGTCAGTTCACTGCGGCGCCTGCGCAGCAGGTTTTTCTGGGCCAGCACCAGGCGCTGTTCCAGGTCGTCCAGGCGCTGGGCCTGTTCCCGCAGTTGCGCCCCGGGGTGTTTGAGGCGCCGCCGCAGGTGGCCCAGTTCGATGGCGGCATCTGCAAGTTTGCGCCGGATAAGGCGCACCAGGTTGGTTTCAATGGCCTGCAGGCGTTGTTGCCACTCACGCTGGTCGGGGCTCAGCAGTTCCGCCGCGGCTGAGGGGGTGGCGGCGCGGTGATCGGCCACCATGTCGGCGATGCTGAAATCCACCTCGTGCCCCACGGCGCTGACCACCGGCAGGTCGCTGGCGGCAATGGCCCGTGCCACAATTTCTTCGTTGAAGGCCCACAGGTCCTCCAGGGAACCACCGCCACGCCCGACTATCAGGGCATCCAGCTGTATTTTTCCTTGCCGTTGCCAGCGATTGGCCCGTTCGATGGCGCTGGCGATCTGTGCGGCGGCATCGTCACCCTGCACGGCAACCGGCAGCAGGGATACGCCAATGGCGGGGCAGCGGCGGCGCAGTACGGTAAGGATGTCGTGGATGACGGCGCCGCTGGGAGAGGTGATGACGCCCAACTGTGACACACTGGTTGGCAGGGGCTTTTTGTGTTCGGGGTCAAACAGGCCCTCGGCCAATAATTTGGCCTTGAGCTTCTCGAAAGCGGCCTGCAGGGCACCGGCCCCGGCGTGCTCCAGGTGTTCCACGATCAGTTGGAACTCGCCGCGCCCCTCGTACAGGGACACCCGACAGCGCAAGCGTATGGCGTCGCCGCTTTCCGGCGTGAACCGCACCCGTTGATTGCGGCTGCGAAACATCGCGCAGCGCACCTGGGCCTTGCCGTCCTTGAGGGAGAAATACCAGTGTCCGGAGGAGGGAGCGGCGAAATTGCTGACCTCACCCTCCACCCAGACGAAGTCGAAATGGCTCTCCAGCAGTGTCCGGGCCTGGCGGTTAAGCTGGCTGACGCTCAGGGCGGGCGGTGGACTGGCGGTGGTAAATGGGTTGGACAAGCTGCCTTCCAGAGGGATTTTTTTGGCCCGACGGCCTGTTGAAAACTTCTCAGGCGAGTGCGGTACACCAACAGCAGGCGCTTTTAAGCGAGGTGAAAATACCTGAGAAAGCGGAGTGTACACGGCAGTACATGAGCATTTCGAGGGTGATTTCAACGCCGTATCGTGCCGGCTGAGAGATTTTCAGCAGGTTGCAGTGTACTGCACCAATAATTGTGATGCACTACACAAAGATTTATAATTGCTCGTTTAAGTCAAGCTAGCCAACCGCCGGAGATAGTCCCTATGTTGCGTATCGCTCAGGAAGCCCTTACTTTTGACGATGTTCTGTTAACACCCGGGTACTCAGAGGTGATCGCTACGGATGTGTCGCTGCGCACGCGGCTCACCCGCGAAATCGAGCTGAATATCCCCCTGGTGTCTGCGGCGATGGACACGGTTACCGAGTGGCGCCTGGCCATTGCCATGGCCCAGGAAGGCGGTATTGGCATCCTCCATAAAAGCATGACCATTGCTGAACAGGCCGAACATGTGCGCAAGGTCAAGAAGTTTGAAAGCGGGGTGGTCAAGGACCCCATTACCATCCAGCAGACCGCCACTGTTGCCCAGTTGACAGAATTGACCAGCGCCCACGGTATTTCCGGGGTGCCGGTGCTGGACGGGCAGGATCTGGTGGGTATCGTTACCCGGCGCGATGTGCGTTTTGAATCCAATCCACAGCGGCTGGTGTCCACCATCATGACCCCGCGGGACAAGCTGGTTACTGTCAAGGAGGGTGCCGGCTCGGATGAGGTGCAGGGCTTGTTGCATCGGCACCGCATCGAAAAAATTCTGGTAGTGAACGATGCTTTCGACCTGTGCGGCATGATTACAGTCAAGGATTTTGACAAAGCCGAGAGTTTCCCCGACGCCTGTAAGGACTCCCTCGGCCAGTTGCGGGTGGGTGCATCGGTGGGTACCAGCCCCGACACAGGCGACCGGGTGGAAGCTCTGGTCAACGCCGGTGTTGACGTGCTGGTAGTCGATACCGCTCACGGGCACTCCCGCAATGTCATTGAGCGGGTGAGGATGATCAAGGCCGACTACCCGTCCATGCAGGTGATCGGCGGTAATATCGCCACCGCCGCCGCGGCGATAGCCCTGGCCGAGGCCGGTGTGGATGGGGTCAAGGTGGGTATCGGTCCCGGCTCTATTTGCACCACACGTATTGTTACGGGTACCGGAGTGCCGCAGATTACGGCTATCGCCAACGTCACCGAGGCCCTCAAGAGCACGGATATTCCTCTGATAGCCGATGGCGGTATTCGCTTTTCCGGTGATGTCGCCAAGGCTCTGGTG